>TARA_R100000789_G_scaffold14655_6_pt1 | contig 40501 bp, 43 predicted proteins | sample TARA_R100000789 | Tara Oceans TARA_R100000789 (sample SAMEA2623403) | marine metagenome | biome: marine biome (ENVO:00000447); feature: mesopelagic zone (ENVO:00000213); material: "saline water (ENVO:00002010), including plankton (ENVO:xxxxxxxx)" | depth 450 m
CAACGTCAAATACAGCCTGTTTCAGGCCGCCTCTGCACTTTCCGGGCCAAACCGGCCGTAAAAGCTTTGCGATTTATCGGCCATCTCACGCAGCAGCGGCGGGCAAGTAAACCGTGCGCCATGGGCTTCGGTTAGTTGGTCGCAGCGCTCCGCCGCATACGGTGCGCCAATCATGTCCAGCCACGACAGCGGGCCACCGGACCACGGCGCAAAGCCCCAGCCGAGGATCGCGCCGACATCGCCTTCGCGGATGTCCATCAGAACGCCCTCTTCCAGCGCGCGGACCGCCTCGAGGGACTGCACGAACAAAAGGCGATGCTGGACCTCTGTCACCGTGGGCTGGTCCTCGGCCTGCGGGTACTTGTCCTGCACCAGCTGGCTCAGGCCCTGACGCTTGCCCTTTTCGTCGTAGTCGTAGAAACCAGCCTTGGTCTTGCGGCCCAACCGGCCTTCACCTTCCATCCAGAAGATGACCTCATCGACCTCACCATCGGGGTAGGCGTCGCCCATCGCGGCCTTCGTCGCGCGGGCGATCTTGGCCCCCAGATCGATCGAGGTTTCATCGACCAGTTGCAGCGGTCCCAGCGGCATGCCGATCATCTTTGCGGCATTCTCAATCAGGGCGGGGGAGACACCCTCCTTCACCATGCGGATACCTTCGTTGATGTAGGGAATGATGCAGCGATTGGCGTAGAAGAACCGGGCGTCGTTGACCACGATGGGCGTCTTGCGGATCTGGCGCACGAAATCCAGCGCCTTGGCCACTGCGCGGTCCCCGGTTTCCTTACCCTTGATGATCTCGACCAACATCATCTTCTCGACCGGCGAGAAGAAGTGGATGCCGATATACTGCTCGGCGTTCTTGGACGCCTTCGCCAGTTCCGAAATCGGCAAGGTCGATGTATTCGTAGCAAAGATGCAATCGTCGCCTGTTACCGCGTCGACAGCCTTGGTCACCTCTGCCTTGATCTTGGGGTCTTCAAACACTGCCTCGACGATCAGGTCACAGCCCTTGAGGTCGTCGTAAGATGTGGTCGCGGTGATCCGCGCCAGCATCGCGTCGGCCTTGTCCTGCGTGATCTTTTTGCGGCTCACGCCTTTGGCGGCGTAGTCGGCGCTATAGGCCTTTCCTTTGTCGGCGGCGGCCTGATCGCGGTCCAGCAATACTACCTCGATGCCCGCCTGAGCCGACACCAGCGCGATGCCTGCGCCCATCATGCCTGCGCCCAGAACGCCAACTTTAGTGACTTTCTGGTCGGCCACGTCGGCGGGACGTACGGCACCTTTGTCCAACGCTTCCTTGTTGATGAACAGCGACCGGATCATGTTTGCCGAAGAGGGGTTCATCAACACGTTGGTGAACCAGCGCGCCTCGATTTTCAACGCGGTGTCAAAGGGCACCATTGCGCCTTCATAGACCGCTGACAGCAGCGCCTTGGCCGCCGGATAGACGCCCTTGGTCTTGCCGTTGACCATGGCGCTGGCACCGACAAAAGTCATGAAACCGGCAGGATGATAGGGCGCGCCGCCGGGCATCTTGTAGCCCTTGGCATCCCACGGTTTCAGGATGTCGGCATCCTTGGCGTTCAGTACCCATTCCTTGGCAGCGGCCAGCGGATCCTCGACAACCTCATCGATGACACCTGCGGCCTTGGCCTTTTTCGGGTCGTTCAGCTTGCCCTCCAACAGCAGCGGAGAGGCCGCCATTGCCCCCATCTTGCGCACAAGGCGCGTGGTGCCGCCTGCGCCCGGAAAGATGCCTACCATGATCTCTGGCAGACCGATCTTGGCCTTGGGGTTGTCGGCGGCAAAGATGCGGTGCGTTGACAGTGGAATTTCCAGACCGATGCCAAGCGCGGTGCCGGGCAGGGCGGTAGCAACCGGCTTGCCGCCTTTATTGGTCTTGGGATCCATGCCTGCGCGCTCGATCTTGCGCATGATGCGGTGGGCGTTCATGATCCCGTCAAAGAGGCCCTTGGCCGGGTCGTCGCCTGCCATTTCCTTCATCTTGGCAATGACCTTCAGGTCCATGCCCCCCGCAAAGCTGTCCTTGCCGGAGGTGATAACGATCCCCTTGATCGCATCGTCGGCCAGAGCCTGATCGATCAACCCGTCAAGGACATCCCAGGCCTCCAGCGTCATCACATTCATCGACTTGCCGGGCACGTCCCATGTGATCACCGCGACGCCATCTGCGTCCGTTTCCATCGTGAAATCAGTCATTCTCACTCTCCAGTATTTTTCGGGTGGCGCCCGGTCCACGCGTGGTGGTCTCGGACGTTGAGGTTTGCCGACATCTGCCATCCCTCTCCAGTGGGATGCAAAAACGCGGTCGATGTAAAGGGATCGGTGATCCGCTGGCCTTTGCGCATCAGGTTCATGCGGAATGAGGTCAGTCCTGTCCCGTCTGCGCAGTTTTCGAAACGCAGCGGTTCACGGGCGACACGAGCAAGCGCCATTGCCTCGTATGTCCCTAGGTAGGGATCAAAGCTCTGTGGGGCGTCGGGGACGATGGCCAAAGTGACGGTATCGCATCCGGTCACCTTACTGAACGGCGGCATCGATCGGGCGCGCCGTTGTCCGATGTCGCCGGTGACGAACTGTTCGGGTAAGCCGTCTTGGCACCGTTCGAATTCGGTAGCGGTACAGGTCCGGCTCACGGTTCAGTCACCTCCGCGCCATTCCGGCGCAAAAAGCGCATCTTGCCATCCTCGATCTCGACCCGCAGGTCGACATCCGAATACCAACCCGTCTCGCGGTCGGTGCGTGCGCCCACGACCACAAAGGCACCTTCGGCCATGGACCGATTGACGATATGGTGCCCGTTCTGGTCGCCGGCGGGAAAACCGCAGCAGTCGCCGGGCGTTAGCAATGTCTCTCCGGTATCGTCGACCAGTGTAAGAACACCCTCAGTCACGACCAGAAACTCGTCCTGGCGTTCGTGCCAGTGGCGCAGCGAAGACATTGCGCCGGGCGCAAGCCGGACCAGGTTTGCGCCGAACTGGGTCAGCCCGGCGGCATCGCCCAACCGTTGCTGACGACGTCCTTTCATGGCCATATCGTGCGGGGCAGGGTAGCTGGATCCCGTGCGGACAGGCACCGTGTTCAAATCGATCTTTGGCATCAGATCCTCCGTCCAGACAGCAAGCGTTCAAGGGTTCTGGTCCCGATCACTGTGTAGTCACTGTTGTTCATGTTGCAGCGCAGGAGGCCGACCCGCCATAAGGCCGCATCCTTGGTCAGATCCATTTCACAGATGAATGGTTCCAGCAGATAGGTCGCGCCCCGCATCACATAGGTCTTGTGGCGTCCGCTGATCTGCGTGGCAGCAGGATCCAGATACCGCGCATCGACGCAGATGCGGTGGTATTCAGTCGTGCCAAGGTTCAACAGGTTGTCCCGCTGTTCCGACAACATGAAAACCACATCCTCCAGTCGCTCGATCTGCAAAGATCCGTCCGCCATTTGGATCGTCAACGGGACAGAGATGAAATGCTGAAGCCGGGACATGTCGCCGGAAAAAACCATGCTGGCCACCGCGTCGAGGCTGGCCTGATAGATGTCTGTCGGGCTGGTTGCAGTCATCCGATGCCTCGCGATTCCTCGACGGGCAGCGCCGATACCCTGAAATGAGTGGAAACAGCGAACTGTCCAACTCGGGTATTGAGAATGCCGGCTGCGCCGGACAATCGCGCGCGTCCAGTGACGCCCAGCAGGCTGGACGCCACAGTTCGCGCGATATCCGGCGGCATCGTCATCGGCTTACACGCGCTCAATAATCGTCGCGGCACCCATGCCGGACGCAATACACAGCGTGGCAAGCCCGGTGCCTTTGCCGGTCCGCTCCAATTCGTCCAGCATGGTGCCAAGGATGATCGCCCCGGTCGCGCCCAGCGGGTGACCCATGGCGATGGAGCCGCCGTTCACATTTACCTTGCTGTCATCCACGTCAAAGGCCTGCATGAAGCGTAACACAACCGAGGCAAAAGCCTCGTTGACCTCAAACAGGTCAATGTCACTGATTGACATGCCGCTGTCCTTGAGGATCTTCTGTGTCGCGGGGACCGGACCAGTCAGCATGATGGTCGGATCGGTGCCGATTTTGCAGGTCGCCCGGATGCGCGCACGCGGCTTCAGCCCGTATTTCTCACCGAACTCCTTGTTGCCGATCAACATAGCCGCAGAGCCATCGACGATGCCGGAGCTGTTACCTGCATGGTGAATGTGGTTGATCCGCTCAAGATGAGGGTACTTCATCAGCGCGATGGCATCGAACCCCGGCATGACCTCACCCATGTCCTTGAACGACGGCTTGAGCGCGCCCAGCGTCTGCATGTCGGTGCCGGGACGCATGTACTCATCGTGATCAAGGATGGGCAAGCCGTTCACATCGCGGACTGTGACGATGGATTTTTCGAAACGCTTGTCCGCCCAGGCGGCGGCGGCCCGCTTCTGGCTTTCAACGGCCAGACCGTCCGCGTCATCGCGGGAAAACCCGTATTCGGTGGCGATGATATCGGCCGAGATGCCCTGCGGGACAAAATAGCTGTCCATTGCGATCGACGGATCGACCGCAATGGCGGCGCCATCGCTGCCCATGGCCACGCGGCCCATCATTTCGACGCCCCCAGCGATATAGGCCTGACCCGCACCGCCCTTGACCTGGTTGGCGGCAAGGTTCACCGCCTCCAGACCCGAGGCGCAAAAACGGTTGATGGCAAGGCCGGGTATGCTCTCGTCAAGGTCACTGGCCAGAACAGCCGTGCGTGCAAGACAGCCGCCCTGTTCGCCCACTTGGGTGACATTGCCCCAGATCACGTCCTCGACCGCGTGGCCGTCAAGGCCATTGCGCTCTTTCACGGCATTCAGAACCTGCGCCGACAGTCGCAACGAGGTGACTTCGTGCAGCGCGCCATCCTTGCGGCCCTTGCCGCGCGGCGTGCGAACGGCGTCATAGATATATGCTTCGGTCATGTGAGATCCTTTTTCTTCAAGTCCGGTCCGCTGGGGAGCCGGGCATAAGGTCATAGGGGCTTTTCCATCGGGGCAGTGCCTCGAGGTTCGCCAGCCAACGGTCGATCGCAGGCCAATCGCTGCGCGCAAAGCCGAAAGGTTCGGGATAAAAGAGATAGCCGCAACAGGTCAGATCGGCGTTTGTGGGCGCGTCCCCCACGATCCAGTCACGGTTTGCCAAATGCGCGTCGAGAATGCCGTAGGCGCTCTTGAGCCGGCCCTGCAGGAAGCCGATCACCTCAGCGGGTTGTTTCTCCCTGGGCAGGAAGTTCATCAGGAACCGGGTCATGCCGGCCACCGAGGAAAGTTTGTGATTGTCCCAGAGTATCCAGCGCAGCACCTCGCGCTCTTCCTCTTTGGACCGGCCACCGAAATGGCCGTAGGTCTCTGACAGATACTGCTGAATGACGCCGGACTGGCTGAGCCGGATGTCACCATCTTCGAGGACCGGGCATTCGCCCATCTCGTTGACGTCTTGGCGGTAAAGGTCGGAACGGGTCTCTCCGTTGAAGAAATCAACCTTGACTGGCTGCCAGTCGTGTCCTGCCAATTCCAGCGCCAATGCCGCCTTGTAAGAATGTCCTGACTCACCGAAGCAGTAGAGTTTCATTGTCATCGCGCAGCGCCTCCCGTCGCGCTTGTTGTTCCCGACAGAGCGGGGGTTTCACACCCCCGCACCCCCGTGGGCGTATTTGTCCAGAGAAGAAATAGCTGGCGCCTTCCCTGATAACGGCGCGTTAAGGTTAACGCGCCATGGTTGTTCTTGCGGTACAGGCTGGGGAGCCGATGACCGCCAGAGGAGAAGCCCCGTGCCTAGCCAAAGGCGCGGGCAAGGCGGGAAGGTTGACTGCAGCCCTGTGTATTGGGCCCGATACGCGACCTTCCTGTTTCTTCTCTGTGGCAAATACCCCAATCCCCCTCACCTCGCGGCACCGTACTAGAGGGCCCGCGCAATCAGCTCCTTCATAATCTCGTTTGTTCCGCCATAGATGCGTTGAACCCGGGCATCCGTCCACATCTCGGCCACCGCGTATTCCTGCATAAAGCCATAGCCGCCATGCAGTTGCACGCACTCGTCCAGAACTTCTCCCTGCGTGTCTGTCAGCCAGTATTTTGCCATGGCGGCCTTTTCGACGCTCAATTTGCCCTCCAGATGTTCGGCCATGCAGGCATCAAGGAAGGCACGGGCGACGGTCGTCTTGGTCTTGCATTCGGCCAGCTTGAACCTTGTGTTCTGGAACTGGGTCAGCGGGCCGCCAAAGGCCTCGCGTTCCTTGCAGTATTGAACTGTGCGTTCGACCGCGCCTTCCATCGCGCCGACGGCGCCACAGGCGATGATCAGACGTTCCTGCGGGAGCTGCTGCATCATTTGGTAGAACCCCTGACCTTCGGCCCCGCCCAGCAAATTTTCCGGCGGGATCTCGACATTGTCGAAAAACAGCTCGGACGTATCGGCGGCGTGGCATCCGATCTTGTCGAGGTTGCGACCACGACTGAACCCTATGGCGCTATCGGTTTCGACCACCATCAGGGACATGCCTTTGGAACCTTCCTTGGGGTCGGTCTTGGCGGCCACGACAATCAGGTTTGCGTGTTGGCCATTGGTGATAAAGGTCTTTTGCCCACTCAGGCGGTAGGCGTTGCCCTCTTTTACGGCCTTGGTTTTCAGCCGCTGAACGTCCGATCCACCGGACGGTTCGGTCATTGCCAGCGCGCCGATCAGTTCACCGGTCACCATCTTGGGCAACCAGCGCGCCTTTTGCTCTTCGGTACCGTAGGACAGGATGTAATGCGCAACGATACCGGAATGGATGCCGTGGCCCCAGCTGGCGAGGTTCGCGCGCGAGGCTTCGATCAGGATCACGGCCTCGTGGCCGAAGTCGCCCCCGACGCCGCCGTATTCCTCGGGGATCGACGGGCACAGCAGGCCCAGTTCGCCCGCCTGCGCCCAGGTTTCGCGATCCATCTGGCCCTGCTTGCGCCATTTGTCATAGAGCGGCTGCCATTCGGTTTCGATGAACTTTGCCGTCATCTCGGCCAGCATGGCATGCTCGTCGGTCATCCAGTTCTGCGGCATCGGTCCTCCGTTATCTTTTGCGCTCGTCCAGTTCGGCGTTGAACAGCCGTAGACGGTGGGCCAGCGCGTCGGTGTCTGTCACGCTGTCGAAATGCTCGAACAGGAAAGACAGCGCCTCTCCTTCGTCGAGGCCTGCCTCATGGGAAAATTTTCGCAACTTGCGATAGCCGTCCTCGGTCATGGCGACCGGGAACCGGCGGGTCAGGCGGAATCGTTTCGGCATGGCATCCTCCGGGGCTGTGCGCGCGGCGGGGTGTCCCGCCGCGTCCACCTTTGCCTCAGAACGCGTCAGCCTCAAGCGCCATGACCGTATCGGCGCCGCTCTCGATCCGTTTGAGGTGTGTCGCGGTCATCGGCAGCTGTCGGACCATGTAATAGCGCCCAGTGGCGATCTTGGTTGCGTAAAAGTCGGAATTCCCTTCGCCGGAGGCCAGCTTGGCTTTGGCAGTCCAGGCCATTTTCGACCACATCAACCCAAGGCAGACATGCCCAAAGAGGTGCATGAAATCATATGAGCCGGACAGCGCGTTGTTCGGGTTCTTCATGCCGTTTTGCATGAAATACATGCCCGCCGCCTGCAGATCCTTGGATGCCGCCTTGAGCGGTTCAAGGAATTGCGCATCAAACTCTTCGTCCTGGCCTTTGTGCTCATTGGCAAAGCTCTTGACCATGTCGAAGAAGGCCATGACGTGTTTGCCACCGTCCAGCGCCAGCTTGCGACCGACCAGATCCAGCGCCTGAACGCCATTGGCGCCTTCGTAGATCATGGCGATGCGGGCGTCGCGGGCGAATTGCGACATGCCCCATTCCTCAATATAGCCGTGGCCGCCGTAGACTTGCTGCGCGGCGGTGGCCATCTCGAACCCCTTGTCGGTCAGGAAGCCCTTGACCACTGGGGTCAGCAGCGAAATCAACCCGTCGGCGGCGGCGTCGTCCGTCTTGTGCGCGCGGTCGATCATCGACGCGCCCCAAAAGACAAAAGCCCGCGCCGCTTCGACAAAGCTTTTCTGGTCCATCAGGTTGCGGCGGATGTCGGGATGCACGATCAATGGATCGGCGGGACCGTCAGGGTTTTTCGCTCCGGTGACGTCGCGGCCCTGAAGGCGGTCCTTTGCGTATTCCACGGCGTTCTGATAGGCGACTTCGGCTTGGGCGTAGCCTTGCAGGCCAACACCCACCCGCGCCTCGTTCATCATAGTGAACATGGCGCGCATGCCTTTGTGTTCGTCGCCTAGCAGATAGCCGGTGGCCTCGTCGTAATCCATGACACAGGTCGAGTTGCCGTGGATGCCCATCTTTTCCTCGATCTTGCCGACCGAGACGCCATTGCGCGCGCCGGGGTTACCCTCGGCGTCCACGATGAACTTGGGCACGATGAACAGCGATACACCCTTGATGCCCTCGGGGCCGCCGGGGATCTTGGCCAGAACCAGATGGATCACGTTCTGGCTCATGTCGTGGTCACCGGCAGAGATAAAGATCTTCTGTCCGGTGACTTTGTAGCTGCCGTCGTCCTGAGGAACCGCCTTGGTGCGCATCAGGCCCAGATCCGTGCCGCAATGCGGTTCGGTCAGGTTCATGGTGCCGGTCCATTCGCAGGTCACCATCTTGGGCAGATACATTGCCTTCTGCTCATTGGACCCATGCGCGTGGATCGCCGAGTAGGCACCGTGGGTCAGGCCGGGATACATGTTAAAGGCCATGTTCGCGGCAGAGAACTGTTCGCCCACAGCGGTTGCCAGAACGTAGGGAAGGCCCTGGCCGCCATATTCCGGATCACAGTCCAGCGCCGTCCAGCCACCTTCACGCATCTGGTCAAAGGCTTCAAGAAACCCAGTTGGTGTGCGAACCACACCGTTTTCCAGCACGCAGCCCTCTGTGTCGCCCACCTGGTTCAGCGGCGCCAGCACGTTTTCGGCCATCTTGGCGGCTTCGCCAAGGATCGCCTCCAGAGTGTCGCGGTCCAGATCCTCATATCCCGGGATCTCTTGCGTGCTGATCTTCAACACGTCGTCGAGTATGAAAACCTGATCCTCGGTTGGCGCTGTGTAGCTGGGCATGTCTCTCTCCCTAAAGTCCTGCCCGCGACCCGATCTATTGGGCCGCGCGCTTTTGCTCCATAGAGGCCAGCATCCGCTCGCCCCATTTCATCTGGTCCTGCAACTCTTCGATCGCGGTGTTCAGTTCATCACGCTGCCGGATCAGATCCGCCAGCCGGCCCTTGGCCACCCCATAGGCTGCTTCCAGCTGCGTCTGCTGCTGGTCACCCACATGGTACAGGTCCAGCAGCTGCCGGATCTCCTCCAGGCTGAACCCAAACCGCTTACCGCGCAGGATCAGTTTCAGCCGGGCCCGGTCACGCCGGGTAAATAGCCTTTTCTGGCCTTCGCGGATCGGGAAGAGCAGCTCCTTCTGCTCATAAAAGCGCAGGGTCCGAGGGGTTACCTCAAACGCTGTGCACATTTCCCGGATCGTCATCAGTTGCTCGTCTGTCATGTCTCGCATCCCCGGATCTCCATTTTCGTCACATTGGCGTCACGTTGAGGAGGTGCAGGTTGTGCCGCTTTCATACAATGGGAATTCTCGTTGACGTAACTCATACGCTGCGTCACTTTCTCCTTGACGTAAGATAAGGCAAGGTCAAGACGTCCGGTGCGCAACAATTTTACCAAAGGGTAAAATTTCTGTCTTTGGAAAGGCTGTGATTGTTGTGATGACGACAGAGCAGGCGGCAGCGCCCGCCGATCAACCGGCGCTGTTCAGGGTCTCTGCAGTCTCATCACGTAACGATTTCAGTTCACCCATCGCCTCGTCCAGCTGCCTGCGCTCATCTTCAAGTTGCGCCAATTGCCGGTCCGCCATGGCGACCCAGGCGCGCATCTGCGCCTCTGTGCCTTCATGTTCGTAGATCAACAGCCACTGACGGATGTCTTCAAGCTGAAACCCGAATTTGCGACCGCGCAGAATCAGCGTCATCCGCGCAATCTCACGCGGGCCGTAGTGGCGCGCGCGGCCATCGCGGTCCGGTGTCAGAAGCTCAATATATTCATAGTAACGCAGGGTTCGCGGTGTGACGTCGAACTTTGCGCACATCTCCTTGAACGTCAGTCGCGTGTCGCCCATGTCCTGTCTCCCCTCGTCCAGACGGAATTTAGGGCCCCGCCGACCCCGAGACAACCCGCTGTCACGGCTGTACCCGTTTCGGGCCGCTTGCAGCGCTCGGCCCGCGCGCCCATAAAGACCGCCAAGGAGACCCTCCATGAGTGCAGACAAAGCCCGGATTGCCCGCCAGTTCATTGATTCCATACCGCATTGCCGTGCGCTGGGGATGGAAATCACCGAAATCGGCGATGGCTTGGCCGAGATTCAATTGCCATATGACGCACGCTTTATCGGTGATCCCGAAACCGGCGTGATCCATGGCGGGGCGGTCTCTGCGTTGATGGACACCTGCAGCGGCGCGGCCGTCATGAGCCATCCGCGATCCCCGGCAGGCACCGCCACCATCGACCTGCGCATCGACTACATGCGCCCGGCCACGCCGGGCCAGACCATCACCGCGCGGGCCGAATGCTATCATATCACCCGGTCAGTTGCCTTTGTCCGGGCCACTGCGACGGACGATGACCCGGACAGGCCGGTGGCCACGGCGGCAGGCACCTTTACAGTCGAGGGCAAATGATGGCGCGCACACCTCCTGAACCCGTTCAGATCATCAAGCAGCGCCGGGATGCGGCCCTGTCGGCGCTGGTATCGGGCGTGCCTTACATGCAGTATCTCGGGGTGGAATTTGACCGCCGTGGCGATGAACTGACCGCAATTCTGTCCTATGATGAAAAGCTGATCGGCAACCCGTTCCTGCCCGCGATCCACGGAGGTGTAACGGCCGCCTTTCTCGAGATGACGGCCATGGTCACGCTAAGCTGGACCTATCTCTGGCAGGACATTGAATCCGGCGCGCTTGATCCGGACGACATGGCGCGCGGTGCGCTGCCACGCCTGCCAAAGACCATCGACTTTACCGTCGACTACCTGCGCACCGGCCTGCCGCGCGATGCCTACGCCCGCGCCCGCGTGACCCGTTCAGGCCGGCGCTATGCCAGCGTTCAGGCCGAGGCGTGGCAGGACAATCGCGACCGCCCCATCGCCGAGGCAACGGCGCATTTCCTGATGCCGCGTCGGGAAGAGTGATCCGCCCGTGATACCGTCCTTGTCGCCCCGCCGCACCTTTCTCATGCCAAGGATCTGATCCGGTGGCGGAGGCTTGATCCCGCCACGATGTCCGACAGTCAAAGTGCCATGACCACACCAGAGCCCATCACCCACGCCCGTGTCCTGCGGATCGCCGTTCCCATCGTGCTGGCGAACATGACAGTGCCGCTGCAAGGCGTGGCCGACACCGCCGTGATCGGCCAGATCCCCGATGCCACACCGCTTGCCGCCGTGGCCGTCGGCGCGGCTTTGTTGTCGACCCTGCTGTGGGTCTTTGGGTTCCTGCGGATGGGGACGGCGGGCATGACCGCGCAGGCGCATGGGGCCGGCAACCGAGCCGAGGTCGCAGCGTTGCTGACACGCGCGTTGATGATCGGCGGGGCAGGGGGGCTGTTACTGATCCCCCTCATGGGACCGATTGCCGATTTGGGTTTTGCCTATTCACCCGCCACCGACGACGTGAAATCCTTGGCCCGCGACTACATGGACATCCGCATCCTGTCTGCACCGGCTGCGGTGGCGATTTTCGGGATCAACGGCTGGCTGGGCGCACAGGAACGCACCCGCGCGATGCTGGTCCTGCAAATCTGGATCGTCAGCCTGAATGTCGCCTTGAACTTGCTGTTTGTCGTGGGCTGGGATCTTGGGATTCCGGGGCTGGCATGGGCCACGGTCTGCGCCGACTGGACCGGCTTTGCCCTTGGGCTCTGGCTGTGCAGAGGGGCATTTGCCAACCCGGCATGGCGCGACTGGCCCCGCGTCTTTGACCGCGCCCGACTGCGGGTTATGGCGATGGTCAACAGTGACATCCTGCTGCGCTCACTGATGCTGGAGGCGGTGCTGCTGTCATTCATCTTCTACTATAGCGCGGGGTTTGGTGTCGCGGTGCTGGCGGCCAGCCATGTGCTGCTGCATTTTATCCAGATCATGGCCTACGCGCTGGACGGGTTCGCCTTTGCCGCCGAGGCGATGGTGGGGCAGGCTTTTGGCGCGCGCGCACTGGATCGGCTCAGACGCGCGGTCTGGCTGACCAGCCTCTGGGGATTCCTGTCGAACTTTGCATTTGCCTTGGCCTTTGCATTGCTGGGCGGGCTGATCATCGACGGGATGACCAAAGATCCAGAGGTGCAGCAAGCGGCCCGCCGGTTTCTGCCCTGGATCGTGCTGGCACCGGTGCTTGGCCTGCCGGCCTGGATGCTGGACGGCATATTTATCGGCGCGACCCGGACCCGCGACATGCGCAACATGATGGCTATTTCTGTCGGGATTTATTTTGTCGCCGCCACGTTGCTGATCCCGCTTTGGGGACCGCACGGCATGTGGGCGGCGCTAATGATCGCCTTTATCGCGCGCGGTGTGACCTTGGGTCTGCGTTATCCGTCTCTGGAACGGGCAATGCAGTAACAAAGACGCGAGGCGTGGGGTAAACCTATGGCGAAGAACTAGACGACCGGTCTAATTGTTCCTATCTGGCCCTCATGACAGAGACGCCAAATACCCGCCAGACAATCCTTGACGCCGGTCAAGCCCTGATGCTGACGTCCGGCTTTGCAGGATTGGGCCTCTCAACCCTGCTCAAGGCGGCGGGGGTGCCAAAGGGGTCGTTCTATCATTGGTTCGAGTCCAAGGAAGATTTCGGCCGCGCCGCGATTGAGGTCTATTCCGAAAGCTACATCACCCGGCTTGACGCACTGCTTGAGGGGCCGGGAACGGCGGCGGACAAACTTGACCGGTTCTTTGGCGCTTGGATGTCTGACGCCGCGAGCGCGGGACTGGCGGAACGCTGCCTTGTGGTCAAATTGGGGGCTGAGGTGTCCGACCTGTCCGAAGCAATGCGCGCGGCGATGGACCGGGGCGTGCAGCAGTTCATTGGCCGTCTTGCCGTTCTCTTGGGGCAGGGGGCCGAAGATGGCAGTCTGCGCACCCTTGCCGATCCGCAATCCGAGGCCCGCCGCATCTACGCGTCCCTACTGGGCGCGGCAATTTTGACCCGTATTTCGCGAGATGATGTCGCGCTGCGCGATGCAACGAACGACGCCCGATCGCGTTTGAAACCCTGAAAATCCCAAACACTCCAGACAAGGAATACCACGATGAAAGCCGTGATCCACGAGACATTCGGCGACCCCGCCGAAGTTCTGAAAACCGCCATGATCGACACGCCCAAACCCGGCAAGGGACAGGTGCTGATCCGCACCATCCTGTCGACCATCCACAACCATGACCTCTGGACGGTGCATGGCAGTTACGGCGTGAAACCCGATCTGCCTGCCACCGGCGGAACTGAGGCTGTCGGGGTGATTGAGGCGCTGGGCGATGGCGTGCCCGAAGACCTGAAGGGCAAGCGCGTCACTTCTGCCGGGGCGATGGGCACTTGGGCCGAATATTTCACCGCTCCCGCTACGGGCATCATTCCATTGCCTGACGCGATTTCCGATGAGGCGGGCGCGCAATTGGTCGCCATGCCCTTTTCGGCTATCGCCTTGCTGGAATTCCTGCATGTCAAAACGGGCGACTGGATCGTACAGACCGCCGCAAATGGTGCCGTGGGCAAAATCCTTGCCAAGCTGGCTGAGGCGCGTGGCGTCAAGGTTCTTAGCCTCGTCCGTCGCGCAGCGGCCAAGGCCGAGCTGACAGACCTAGGCATCGACAATGTTCTGTCGACCGGAGACGACGGTTGGATTGAGGCGGCAAAGGCGATCCTTGGCCCGGACGGCGCACGCGCCGCCGTGGATTCTGTCGGGGGTAAGATGGGCGCCGATCTGGTTGAATTGCTGGGACAAGAGGGCTTGTTGGTCACCTTCGGCACCGCCACGGGTGCGCCTTTGGAACTTGATACGGGGCCAATCATCTTCAAACACATCACGCTCAAGGGGTTCTGGGGCAAGAAGGTCATCGAAGAGATGCCCGCCGACGACCGCACCCGCCTGATGACGGAACTGGTGACACTCGCCGCCCAAGGCAAACTGCCTTTGACCGTGGATCAGACCTTTACCCTTGATCAGGGGCAAGAGGCTGCCGCCGCCGCGCGCACTCCGGGCCGCAAGGGCAAGGTCATGTTCCGGACCTGACCTCACCTGCCTAATTCCACACCTTGCGCCCCCAGAGCCAATCTGGGGGCGCTTTTCGTTGGGTTTGCCTCTGGTCACCACTGCCCCAAATGCCCTATTCAGACGTCCAGACAGAGGAGTGGCGCAATGGACGATCTCATAAACAGCTTCATGACCGGCCCGGATGAGAAGGGCCGCTTTGGCATCTTCGGGGGCCGCTTTGTCTCCGAGACACTGATGCCGTTGATCCTCTCTCTGGAAGAGGAATACGAAAAGGCTAAGACGGACGACAGTTTTTGGGCGGAAATGGATTTCCTCTGGAAGCACTATGTCGGTCGCCCCAGCCCGCTGTATTTCGCCGAACGCCTGACCGAACGCCTCGGTGGTGCCAAGGTCTACATGAAGCGGGACGAGCTGAACCACACCGGCGCACACAAGATCAACAACGTGCTGGGCCAGATCATCCTTGCCCGCCGCATGGGCAAGACGCGGATCATCGCCGAAACCGGTGCGGGTCAGCACGGTGTGGCCACCGCAACCGTCTGCGCCAAGTTCGGTCTGAAATGCGTGGTCTACATGGGCGCGCATGACGTGGAACGGCAGGCGCCGAATGTCTTCCGGATGAAGCTGTTGGGCGCAGAGGTTGTCCCGGTGACCTCTGGCCGTGGCACGCTCAAGGACGCGATGAACGACGCGCTGCGCGACTGGGTGACCAACGTACGCGACACGTTCTACTGCATCGGCACCGTCGCAGGACCCCATCCCTATCCGGCCATGGTCCGCGATTTCCAGTCGATCATCGGCAAGGAAACCCGTGAGCAGATGCAAGAGGCCGAAGGCCGCTTGCCCGACACTCTGGTTGCCGCCATCGGCGGTGGTTCCAACGCCATGGGCCTGTTCTTTCCCTTCCTCGATGACAAGGACGTTGCCATCATCGGGGTCGAGGCAGGCGGCAAAGGCGTGAACGCCAAGATGGAACACTGCGCCTCTCTGACCGGCGGCCGTCCCGGCGTGCTGCACGGCAACCGCACCTATCTGTTGCAGGACGACGACGGTCAGATCCTCGAAGGATTTTCGATCTCCGCGGGCCTCGATTATCCCGGCATCGGGCCAGAGCACAGCTGGCTGCATGATGTCGGTCGCGCGCAATACGTCTCGATCACCGACAAGGAGGCGCTGGCCGCCTTCCAGCTGTGCTGTGAGACTGAGGGCATCATTCCCGCGCTGGAACCCAGCCACGCGCTGGCCCATGTGGCCAAGATTGCGCCGGATCTGCCCAAGGACCACATCATCTGCATGAACATGTGTGGCCGGGGCGACAAGGACATCTTTACCGTGGCCAAACACCTTGGCGTTGACATGTCCGCCACCGAAGGGCGCAACGCGGGCTGACGCTGCCTTGGTACCCAAATCGACGGAAGCGGCTTGCTCATCCGATGATGTGTGGGGCGTTTCTGTCGGCGCGGCGTGTCTGCGCCGACCTGCAGTTGATCGCCCTGCAGGACGTGATCCAGCGGCGTGAGGAAACGATCGCGATGCGGTCGCTTCTGAACACTGACAAGGTCATGGAGGACAACCCCATGATGCTACGGCTGAAAGAGCTTAAGGCACTGGAGGCGATCGCCGGCAAGGTCGATCATCTCACCGTCCACGACGGGACTCAGGGCCGTTAGCGTAAGGTGATCCGACGCATGTGGGCTGCATTCATGGTGTGGAAACGAAATTCAGTCCGAAAATACCCTGCTTGACGGTAATTTTCCGCATTTGGCCAATTTGGATTGATCGTCAGGTCTTCGCGTCAAAGGCATTCTGTTCGAGAATAGGCAGGCGCACGATGTCCAGAGCAGAACGATGCGTCGCCGCCAGATTGACCTTGGGCGCGCAGCCTTCGTCATGGGCCTGCAAAAAGCGCGCCGCGCACAGGCACCATTGATCGCCCGGTTTCAATCCTGCAAAACCGTATTCTGGCCGCGGCGTCGACAGGTCGTTGCCGACGTATTTGGAATAGGCGAGAAACTCGGCCGTCATGACCGCACAGACTGTATGGCTGCCCTGATCCTCGGCGCAGGTGTTGCAGTGACCGTCCCGAAAGAACCCTGTCACCGGGTCGTGTGAGCAAGACTCAAGGGCACTGCCCAATACGTTGAAGGAGGGTTCTTTTTTCAACATGTTTGACTGTCCTTCATTGGCCCGCAAGTCGGCGCAGCATCTGAAGCGCGTCGTCAAAGGCTCCGGCCTCGCGAAAGCTGCGGTCCGCTGACGTGACCGCGACCACCGTAGCGCTCTGGCGATCAATATAGACGTATTGGCCGTAAATACCACGCGCCATGAACTCACCATCGCGCGCATCTGCAGGCATCCACCATTGGTAGCCATATTTCAACGCGCCCGGAGCGGTATTGGCCGACGGAGTGGTGCTCACTGTCACCCAAGCCTCGGGCACGATCTGTTTGCCGTTCAAGCGTCCGCCATCGCGAAACATCTCACCCAGTCGTGCATAATCGCGGAGCGTCAAGTTGAGACCGCCAAGCGCAAAAGCCACGCCGTAACCGTCTGACAAGTAATAGGGTTCCCTATCAACGCCCATCGGCTCCAGCACGTTTTCGGCCAGCAGATCGGGCAGGCTGCGCCCCGTCGCGCCCCGCGCCACCATCGACAGGACATGCGTGTCGATGGACACATAGCGCCAGACCTCTCCCGCCTGCTGGTCCCGCACATCTAGTCCCGCAGCAAAGCCGTCCATCGACCCGCCAAGCGCCAAAACGCGTGCCATCTTGTTGATGTCACTCCAGAAATCCAGATAGTCCTCATCAAAAACGACGCCAGTGGACATTTGCAGGACGTTGCGGATTGTCGCGCCCTCATAGGCGCTGCCTGCCAGATCAGGGACGTATTTTGTCACCGGATCGTCCAAGGATTCCACATGACCTTGTTCCAGCAAAATACCGAAAAGAGAGGATAAATATGACTTTGCAATCGACCAGGAGATGCGCAGATCGTCCGGGCCGGTCCCAAGATGATAGCTCTCATGCGCCAAAAGGCCGTTTTTGAGGACAATTACTCCGGTGACAGAGCGACGTGTCAGCCAATCCTGCCACCCGGCGGGCATGTCCGTCCGGGGGCCGTCCACCAAGGGCGCAGCGCGGGTCTGGACAGTGATCGGAATCGTCTTGAACAGACGATCCATATGGATGAAGTTCTCCACGATTTTGCCCTCGTCAAAGAGCGTCATGGTTCCATGAAGGCGCTGTATGTCTTCACGGTAGCTATAGCCTAGGGCGGCCACCCCGATCATCAGGATCAGCCCAAGACGGGCCGCACGACGTCCGATCATCGGAACTTGTCCGCCAGCCGTTGCAGTGGATTGCGGGTATCATCCCCGCTCGCACTGTCATCGGGTGCCGCCTTTGGGGCCGCATCGGGTTTGGGTTTCGAGGGTGTCTTTGAAGGTCGGGGCGGCGACATGCGCAGCCCGACCGCGTTCATGAACTTGCCCGGATCACCCTCTGCAAGATGTGCGGCACCGTCGGACATGCCTCGCATCAAGTCATCCAGCCAGTCCTGATCGGCCTTGTGAAAGTCATGCAGCACATAGGCCGCGACCAGTTCCTTGCGCCCGGGATGGCCGATCCCTAGCCGCACCCGCCGGTACGCCTCTCCGATATGGGCGTGGATCGAACGCAACCCGTTGTGGCCCGCATGTCCGCCGCCGGTCTTGACCTTGCATTTGCCCGGCGCCAGATCCAGTTCGTCGTGAAACACGGTGACGTCTGCCGGGTCCAGCTTGTAGAAACGCATGGCGTCTCCGACCGATTGCCCCGACAGGTTCATGAAGGTTTCCGGTTTCAGCAGCAGCACTTTTTCGCGGCCCAGCATACCCTCTGCCAGTTGCCCCTGAAACTTTGCTTTCCACGGGCCAAAGCCGTGATCCCCGGCAATCCGGTCCAGCGCCATAAAGCCGATGTTGTGTCGGTTGCCGGCGTATTTTGCGCCGGGATTGCCGAGACCCACGAATATCTGCACTCTGCCCTCCAAGACCGTCTGTGTGCCCTATGTAGGCCAGAGAGACCAAGGATCACAACGGGAGAGCAGGATGTACCTGGCCGTCAAACGCTTCATGTGCGCCACGTCAGATGCGCGGTCGTTCGAGGACCTCTGAACCCGCAGCGACATCCTTCTCAAACTAGACCCCGGTTCTGTCAGCTTTGCCCTGCTATATGGTCAGGATCGGGCGGACCATGTGTTGTTTGCTCGGCATACTATCTGGCAAGACGAACACATTTATGCTGGCAGTCTTGTTCAGAGGCAATTCGCGCCGCGCATGACGGGGAATGAAGGTCGGGGCACTAGTTTCTCGGACTGCCGGGACTCAAGTTCTTCGAGGAGGCCCAGGGTCTGGAGAAACTAAATTTTCCGCGGAGCGTTCAGGCACTGTTTGAAAGTGCCTGTACTCATTGGAGGGCCTTTAAGGCAGTTTCATTCCTTTAGGTACTTTCTTACAACGAAACCGGTCAGCGCTTTCACTGACACGCGACACCATTCGCGGCTGCCATCAATGATGCCGCAAGCGGCTACGGACACCCGCATGCCATTCGGCAAAGCGGTTTGTATCAAAGAGTTGCCAAGGTTTGGCTTTGTGCGAAGGTTCAAAGACCCATCGGGAGATTGAACAACCATCCATCTTTGTTTTGGTCGGCTTGGCTCCGGGATCTTGTTCAAAGAAGATTTTTCAACTCTACGCGTATCGGTTGTTCCATCGGAACAGTAGGTTGCTCGGTGCATGCAGGTGCTGCCGTTTGCGTTGGTACAAACCGACAAGGTTTTTTCTATGGCAGCCTTCACGGTTGGTGCCCAAGTCGCACTTTGGCGCGATGTGGATTTCCATTTGACCGGCTCGGCGACTGACACGCAGGCATTCATTGCCCAATGCAAGTATTTGCATCCTACGTCCTTACCATAATTTTTTTGGCAAAAATAAATCGAGTCCTTAATTGCTCCTGCTTCACTTTTATACTTACCGAAAGAGGATGCGATTTTGGCCCCGTCTGCTGAGGTTGCTACAGCCACATAGCTTTGGAGTGCATTTGGGGCAGGTGGCGTTTTGTAGACCGGTTTTCTTTTTTCCTCGACACCACAAACCCCTGGGGCCACCCACAGAATGCACCCCGCCGCATAAAGATTGGATCCAACGCCGCCAACAAGGACCAAGCCAATGACAAATAAAGTTTTCCTGTAGAAACGCATTCGGCTGATCCCCTCAATGTACACAATCTCTATCTGCGTCGATTGAACCAATGGGTATCGAACGATGGCACGGCGGGCAGGTCCGGAAAACCTTGCTTGGGCGCAACAAAAAACCCCCGCACATTGGCGGGGGCTTTCCGTACTCACACTGAGAAGGGGCTCAGGCTTCGGCTGCCTCGGTCTCACCTTCGTCGGCGTCCGCGTCATCACCATCTTCGGCCGCTGTCAGACCCGACGGAGCAGAGATGTTGCAGATTACGAAATCGCGGTCGATCGTCGGCTTCGCACCCTCGGGCAAAGTCACGTCCGAGATGTGGACGATGTCGCCGATTTCCATGCCGGTCAGGTCAATGGTGACCTTCTCGGGGATGTCGCCCGCGGTGACGATCAGTTCGATCTCAGGGCGCACAACAGTCAACATGCCGCCGCGCTTGAGGCCGGGGGCCGCTTCTTCGCCGATAAACTCGACCGGGATGAAGAGGTTGATTTTCGAGGTGCGGCGCAGGCGCATGAAATCGACGTGCGTCGGCAGGTCCTTGACCACGTCGCGCTGAACGTCGCGGCAGATGACGCGTACGTCCTCATGGCCATCAACCTTCAGGTTGAACAGGGTCGACTTGAACCGCCCGGCTTTAAGCCGCTGCAACAGTTTGTTGAACGGAAGGTTGATCGGCAGCGGGTCTTTCTCGCCACCAAAAACAATCCCCGGAACCATGCCGTCGCGACGTGCCTGACGAGCGGCGCCCTTGCCTGTCCCCGTCCGTTCCAGAGCTTCGAGATCAGGAATCTCACCAGCCATATTAATTCTCCATCTATAAGTGCAGAGTGCCTCCAAGGCTGTCACCCCGCGTGAAGCCGTGCCGGTAAACCGGATCGCCCCGCAAGGCAAGCGGTTTCATACCGTGCGGGGCTGGTTTCGTGCTGGACGGGACGTTCCGGGCATGGCACCCGCAAGGCATGTTGAGAGACTTGTACATCAGCCGTGGCCCGGCGGCAGCCTTTGTTGCCGTGGGTCTCTATTGGGGCGCATTCGCAGCTCTGGTGCCGGATCTGAAGCCGCAGGTCGGTCTGTCGGACGGCGGGTTCGGGCTGGCTATGCTGGTGTCGGCAACCGGCGCAGTCATGGCGATGTGGCTGGCACCTTGGGTGCAACGACGGTTGGGGGCGGTGGACCTGCCGGCATTGGGTGTCGTCATGGCGGCGGCCTTTCTCTTGCCGGGCCTGTCGGGGACGGGCGCGGGGTTCGCGCTGGCGATGATGGCGGGGGCGATGGCCTCTGGCACGCTGGACGTATCGATGAATGCACGGCTGTCCCTGCTTGAAGGACAGTCACGGCGGCCACTGATGAACCTCAATCACGGACTGTTTTCGCTGTCATATGCGGTCGCGGCGCTGTCGACGGGCCTTGCACGAGAGGCGGGTTGGTCCCCCTTGGCAGTGTTTTCGGCGTTGGCGCTGCCGGTTTTGGCGCTCTGCGTCCAGATGGCCCGCGCCCCGGTGCGCGAAACGCCGCGCGCCGAGGACGCGCCCGAGTCGGCGCCATTGTCCTGGGCCTTGCTGGGGCCGCTGGGGCTGATCGTGTTGCTGGCCTTTATGGCAGAGCAGGGGACAGAGGGATGGTCGGCGTTGCATCTAGAGCGCGGATTGGGCGCTGGGGCGGCCATGGGCGCGCTGGGGCCTGCGATCTTGGGGCTGACCATGGCGGTCGGGCGGTTTGGTGGGCAGGTTGTCGCACAGCGGGTGTCAGAGGCGGCAGTGATCCGTCTGGCGGCCGTGTTGACGGCGGTGGGGGCGGTCTGCGCGGCCTGGGCGCCGGTTCTGTCGGTGGCCTATCTGGGCTTTGCGATTCTGGGGTTTGGTGTGTCCGTGGTCGCTCCGATGGCCTTTTCCTGGTGCGGACGGTTGGTCGCGCCAGAATACAAGGCGCTTGCCATCAGTCGGGTGGCCGTGCTGGGCTATGCAGGGTTCTTTATCGGTCCGCCGCTGATGGGCGGCCTGTCCGAGGCCTTTGGCTTGGCTGCCTCGTTTAGCATGGTGGGAGGTCTGATGTTGGTGATCCCGCTGGTTCTGGTGCCGCTGGCGATGCGGTTTGAGGGGCGCGCGGTGCGCCCTGCAGAGTGACGCACCCGCGGCGTCGATGTTTCGCGCGCGAAACATTCCTTTGTTAACATGGTGTTAATGTGTTTCAGGCCCGGCGTGCTGCCGGGCCTGACCTGCCTTAGCTCCAGTGGCCGGAAAAGCCTTTGGGCACCATCAGGATGTCGCGGTCCACGGTGTTGATATCCGTATGCCCGCACAGCGCCATGGAGTGGTCCAGTTCCTTGTGGATCACCTGCAACGCCTCTGTGACGCCCTGTTCGCCGCGCGCGCCCAATCCGTAGACAAACGCGCGACCAATCCAGGCTGTCTTGGCCCCCAGCGCCCGCGCCTTGAGCACGTCCTGCCCGGACCGCACACCGCTGTCCATGTGGACCTCGATCTTGTCTCCGACCGCGTCCACAATCGGTTCAAGCGCACGGATTGAGGACAGCGCCCCGTCCAGCTGTCGACCGCCGTGGTTGGACACGACGATAGCATCCGCACCGACATTGCAGGCCTCCAGCGCATCGCGCGGGTCCATGATCCCCTTGATGATCAGCGGCCCGTCCCACATCTTGCGGAAATGGCGGATGCGGTCCCAGTTCAGCGACTGGTCAAAGCTCTCTGCCGTCCATGACGTCAAAGAAGAGGGGTCTGTCACACCTTTGGCGTGGCCGACGATATTGCCGAAAAAGCGACGTTTCGTCTGGAGCATGTTCAGGCCCCAGGTCACCTTGGTCATCATGTTGGCGATGGATTTCGGCGTCAGTTTGGGTGGGGCGGACAGGCCGTTCTTGAGGTCCTTGTGACGCTGGCCCTGCAATTGCAGATCCACGGTGATTACCGCCGCCGAACAGTTTGCCGCCTTGGCCCGGTCAAACAGGTTCTGCATGAAGGCGTCGTCCTTCAGCGTGTAGACCTGCATCCAGAAAGGTTTGGTGGTGTTCTCGGCCACGTCTTCGATCGAGCAGATCGACATTGTCGACAGACAGAAGGGCACGCCAAATTTCTCGGCGGCCCGGGCGGCTAGGATTTCACCGTCGGCGTGCTGCATCCCGGTCAAACCCACTGGTGCAAGTGCGACGGGCATCGCTGCGTCCTGTCCGATCATTTGCGTTTTCGTCGATCGGCCCGCCATGTCGATGGCCACCCGTTGCCGGAGGTAGATGTCGTCGAAATCAGAAGAGTTTTCGCGAAAAGTCTGTTCTGTCCAGCTGCCGGATTCGCAGTAGTCGTAAAACATCTTGGGGACGCGGCGGCGGTAGAGGCGCTTGAGGTCCTCAATTTCGGTAATCACGGGCATGACACGGCGCTTTCTTTGGAATTGGTAAGGTCCGATTACCAATGTAAAGGATTTCTGGCAATGCGACTCTTGGGACAGGTGCCCCCCAATGCGCTACTGCAACGCCGCCAAGGTCAAGACGCGGAGGCAGTGAACATCCCTGTTCTGGAGAAATCAGCCAAAGTCGTCGGGGTAAACCGCCGCTGCCACTCGGCGCTTTGCGGCGGCCCCGCAGACCTGCTTTCTACAGATAGGATCAACGCGAACCCGCGCCGACCTCAGTGTGTTTAGGCGGAATGCGCGCCCGCCGCCAGTGAGGCGACAAACGACAGGATGTCCTCGACCGGTTTGCCCGCCGCGATCTCGGACACGATGGCCGATCCGACGACACACCCGTCAGCGACAGAGGCAATGGAGCGGCTGGTCTCGGGCGTGCGGATGCCAAAGCCCACGATCACCGGCAAATCGGTCTTGGCCTTTATCCGCGCCACTTCGGGGGCAACATCGGCGGCCTGTGCGGCCGCAGCACCCGTGATCCCTGTGATCGAGACGTAGTAGACAAACCCGGATGTGTTTTGCAGCACCTTGGGCAGGCGCTTGTCATCGGTGGTCGGGGTGGCGAGGCGGATAAAGTTCAGCCCGGCGGCCTGCGCGGGAATGCACAGTTCCTCATCCTCTTCGGGCGGCAGATCGACAATGATCAGCCCGTCGATCCCGGCCTCATTCGCTTGTGCCAGAAAAGTGTCGACGCCGCGCGCGTAGATCGGGTTGTAGTAGCCCATCATCACGATCGGCGTTTCGTTGTCGTCCTTGCGGAAATCGCGGACCATTTGCAGGGTGCGGTCCAGCGTCATGCCCCCCTCAAGGGCCCGTTGTCCGGCCAATTGGATTGTCTCGCCGTCGGCCATCGGATCGGTAAAGGGCAGGCCCAGTTCGATCACGTCCACGCCAGCGCCGGGAAGACCTTTCATCACCGCCAGAGAGGTGTCCACATCGGGGTCCCCGGCCATGATGTAGGAGACAAAGGCTTTCCGTCCCTCGGCTTGCAACCGGGCGAAGGTGGATTCGATGCGTGTCATGGTTCACTCCCTGCAAGGCTTTCGCGTCTTGCCGGATGCGCGCGGGAAAAGCAATGCCGGGCGCGATCCGCACAAAAGATGTAGGGTTTGTGACGGTTTCTTGACGTACCGCAAGGCGGCTGTGGTCCCGATCTGCGAAAATGAGCGGGAGAGACAAAAGGAGACCCCATGCCGTCTGAAAGTTCCGTCCCCGTCGCCCTTGATCCCACCAATGCCGCCGATCCGGTCGTCCCGGCCACAGTGGCGCCTGTTCCCGACAGCTCTGCCACCAATCCGCCACCGCCCCCCCGTGTCCCGGTTGACCGGCGCCACCCGTCGCCGGATGAGATCCGGCGCGCGTTTGAAACCGGCGAATACCCCTATGACACCAAGGTGTCGCGCCGGGCGTATGAACGCGAAAAGGCGCGGCTGCAGGCCGAGTTGCTGAAGGTTCAACATTGGGCGCAGGAAACCGGACAGAAATTCGTGCTGCTGTTCGAGGGCCGGGATGCCGCCGGAAAGGGCGGTACGATCAAACGCTTTACTGAACACCTCAACCCCCGGACTGCCCGCGTGGTGGCGCTGAACAAGCCCACCGACGAAGAGCGCGGCCAATGGTATTTCCAGCGCTACATCCAGCATTTGCCGACCAGCGGAGAAATCGTGCTGTATGACCGGTCGTGGTACAACCGGGCCGGGGTCGAACGGGTGATGGGGTTCTGTGAGCCCACCGATTACCTTGAGTTCATGCGTCAGACACCCGATTTTGAACGGATGCTCACGCGGTCCGGCATCCATATGTACAAATACTGGTTCTCGGTCACACAAGACGAGCAGCGCGCGCGCTTTGCCAGTCGCGAAACAGATCCACTAAAGCAGTGGAAGCTGTCGCCGATTGATCTGGCCAGCCTTAACAAGTGGGATGATTATACCGAGGCCAAGGAGGCGATGTTCTTTTACACCGATACCGCCGATGCGCCCTGGACGGTGATCAAGTCCGATGACAAGAAACGCGCCCGGCTGAACTGTATGCGTCACTTTCTGTCAACGCTGGACTATCCGGACAAGGACCGCAGGATCGTCCGCGCGCCGGATCCGCTGATTGTCGGCGGGGCGGGGCATGTGATCCATCGGTCGGATCACATCTTGGGCAAGGCGCTGCACCCCGACACTCGGCGGATCTGAGGGTTAGGCGACCTCGTCGCCTAACCAGTCGGTGAGCGGCGCAAAATCGGTGATAGCCTGCCGGAGGGTCGCTTCGGGGGTTTGGGTCAGGCCATCGTCCAGACCGTCGCGCCATGCGACAAACCCCTTGTAGCGTAAAAGAGACCCGCGCGGGTGGTCGGCGGGGTAGGGCGGTGGCACCCGTTGCAAGGTCGGCGGGTCCACACGCCAGCCTGCGGCGTCGATTATGTCCGCAAGCGCCGCCCCTTGGTCTGCAGCAACAGCCGCGCGCCAGCGGTCCAGTTGCGCGGGCTCGAACCCCATGATTCCCGCGCCCAAGGTGGCATAGTCGGGGGACAGTCCCAGCATCCACGCCCGCCCGTCGGGCAGAGACCACATCATGTGCAGATGAATGTGATAGGGGGTCTTGTCCTCGGCAAAGCGCACATCGCGGTGCGGGCGGAACAGTTTGGTCCGCGGGGTCATGCCCTGCGTTTCATGCATCCAGTTGGCGATTTGCGCCAGCAGCTTTTCCGATGGTCGTTTCAGGTCGCTGTCATAGCGGGACTTGTTGGCTTTGAACCAGTCACGCTCATTGTTTTCGGCCAGTTCGGTCAGGAATACACGAGCGTCCGGCAGGAGCCGGTTGAGATCGACAGGTTCGGCCATGAGAGGCTCCATCGTGGAGGTTGAAGACAGCCTAGCACAGGTTCGCTTGCGGCGCACCTGTGCCCTTGTCATGGGCAGGTCCGATGCGTAAGGGCAGGCCATGATCCGCCCAGACAACCATACAACGCATATGCGGTCCATTCTGCGCCTGGGCCTGCCATTGATTGGCGGGCATCTGGCGCAATTTGCCATCGGTCTGACCGACACGATCATGATGGGGTGGTACGGCGTGCCGGAACTGGCTGCGCTGACACTTGCCGGCTCGTTCTTTTTCACCTTGTTCCTGTTCGGATCGGGGTTTGCATGGGCGATTATGCCCATGGTTGCGCGCTATGCTGCGCTGAACGATGAGGTGCAGGTGCGCCGGGCCACGCGCATGGCGCTTTGGCTGTCGATCATTTACGCCCTGTTGGTCCTGCCGCTTATGTGGTTCTCGGGGGCGATCCTGACCGCCATTGGCCAGACAGAGCAGATTGCACAGATGGCGCAGGTCTATTTGCGCACGCTGGCCTTCGGCATGTTGCCCGCGCTGGGCGTGATGGTGATGAAAAGCTATCTTGCGGGGCTGGAACATACCCGCGTCGTGTTGTGGATCACCATTGTTGCCGCAGGGGCCAACGCGCTGGTCAACTACATGCTGATCTTTGGCAACTGGGGCGCCCCCGAGATGGGGATTGCAGGGGCGGCGCTGGCCTCGGTCACGGTACAACTGGTCTCAATGGGACTGATTGTAGTTTACGCTGTTCGTATCCTGCCGGAACATCAACTGTTCATTCGGTTCTGGAAACCGGACTGGGACATGTTCGGGCGGGTGTTCCAACTGGGCTGGCCCATCGGCCTGACCACCTTGGCCGAGGTGGGTCTGTTCGCCGCTTCGGCGGTTCTGATGGGGTGGCTGGGGACGATTCCGTTGGCCGCGCACGGCGTTGCGCTCCAAATCGCGACGGGGGCATTTATGATCCAGATCGGCCTGTCCAATGCGGCGACCGTGCGGGCCGGGGCGGCGCTGGGCCGGGGCGATACCCCGAACCTGCTGCGCGGGGCAGAGGTGGTCATATTGCTGGGTGCCATTGCCGTTATCGTGACGGTTGCGATCTTCCTGATCTTTCCCGTGACGTTGATGGGGTTTTTCATCGACCCGGCGGACCCGGACCGGGATGCGATCATTGCAACAGGGCGTGGCCTACTGGCCATGGCGGCACTGTTTCAGGTCGTCGATGCCGCGCAAGTCATCCACCTTGGCCTGCTGCGCGGGTTGCAGGACACCCGCGTGCCGATGATCGTGGCTGGCGTTGCCTATTGGGGTGTCGGAATGCCCTGCGCTTGGCTGTTCGGCATCCATCTTGGCTGGGGTGGTGAGGGGATCTGGTTGGGCCTTGTGCTGGGACTTGTCGTGGCGGCGGTGCTGCTGATGCATCGGTTCTGGCGGCGCAGCGCGACCATCGTGTCACGGCACATGACGCTTGGGTAACCCTTTCGCCTATTGCGCGGCGACTGGAGGTATTCCGCCATTGATGTGGACGCAGAGCCGGTGATTAAGTGTGTCCATCGGGCTGGAAACGCGGCCTGACCACTCATGGACCACAGGACAGTTTTCAGGAGACATCATAATGGCACACACCACGGACGCGGGCGGATACACCCGCCAGGTTGGCATGGTCGAGGCATTCAAACTTTTCTTCGCGAACTACATCAACTTCGAGGGCCGTTCAAACCGCGGTGAATACTGGTGGGCCTTTCTTGCCATCATCCTCATTTCAATTGTTTTGACGGTGGTCGACGGCATGATCGGCATGCCGCTGTTCGGCAGCATTTTTTCACTTGCCACACTGGTACCGGGCATCGCCATCGGCATTCGCCGTCTGCATGACATCGATAAATCCGGCTGGTTCTTGCTGATTGGCCTGATCCCGATCATCGGCGCGCTGATCCTGATTTATTTCTTTGTGCAAAAGCCGACACCGGGCCCGAACCGCTTCGGCTAATCCGAATGTCTGACGTGACAGAAGCAACCCCTCTTCCGTCTGGAAGAGGGGTTTTGCATTTGGTGGGGCGCGTCTCGCCTTGCGCCGCTGCCAGCAGGCGACTAGAAGCGGCGCGTCACGCAATATGGAGGGTGTCGCATGGGCTTTCGGATGGGAATCGTGGGGCTGCCCAACGTGGGCAAGTCGACGCTGTTCAACGCGCTGACCAGAACCGCTGCTGCGCAGGCGGCAAACTTTCCGTTCTGCACGATCGAACCGAACGTCGGGGACGTGGCCGTCCCTGATCCTCGGCTGGATCAACTGGCGGATATCGCGAAATCCAAACAAACCATCCCGACGCGGATCACCTTTGTCGACATCGCCGGTCTGGTCAAAGGCGCATCCAAGGGCGAAGGGCTGGGCAACCAGTTTCTGGCCAACATCCGCGAGGTGGATGCCATCGCTCATGTGGTGCGCTGCTTTGAGGATGACGACGTGACCCATGTCGACGGGCGGGTCGATCCAGTCTCCGACGCGGATACCATCGAGACGGAACTGATCATTGCCGATATGGAATCGCTGGAAAAGCGGTTGCAGAACATCGTTCGCAAAGTACGCGGTGGCGACAAGGAGGCAGTTCAGCAGGAACGCCTGATGAAGATGGCCCTTGCCGCGCTGGAAGAGGGCAGGCCTGCGCGCGTCGTGGCGGTGGATGAGGACGACCTCAAGGCGTGGCGGATGCTGCAACTGCTGACCTCCAAGCCGGTGCTTTATGTCTGCAACGTTGATGAGGGCGATGCGGCCGAGGGCAACGACCTGTCGCGCAAGGTGGGCGAGATGGCCGCCGCGCAGGGCAATTCTCATGTCGTGATCAGCGCCAAGATCGAAGAAGAGATCAGCCAGCTGGACGCCGATGAGGCGACTGAGTTCCTGTCAGAACTGGGCCTGCAGGAGGCCGGGCTGGATCGTCTGATCAAGGCGGGCTACGAGCTGTTGGGCTTGCAAACCTATTTCACCGTCGGACCCAAAGAGGCCCGCGCCTGGACGATCCGCGAAGGCACGTTGGCGCCGCAGGCTGCGGGAGTAATCCACGGCGATTTCGAACGCGGCTTTATCCGGGCCGAAACCATCGCATTTGACGATTACGTCACTTGCAACGGTGAGACAGGCGCCAAGGATGCGGGCAAAATGCGCGCCGAGGGCAAGAGTTATGTGGTCAAGGACGGCGACGTCCTGCACTTCCTCTTCAACACCTGAGTTCGGTTGTCCGGCTATGGCCGGACAAGGCATCGTGCTGTTCGGCCTGCCTGCCTGAACTGGCAAAAAAACCGAAGTCCTCGGGTTCAAAAAGCTGCGCAAAATCGGTGTCCGCAAGCGGTTCATCGGATTGGGCGCGGTAAACTAAGCCGTAGAACGTCGATCGACAAAATGTCGGGACTGGACACCTAGGGCCGCCGATCCGGTACGTCGTCACCGCGGGTCATGTCCGCGACGACGCCGACGCCAGTGAGCAGCCTGCCACCGACTGGTAGATCGAGGGTATGATGCGGACTGGTTCCGTGAGACCTTGATCGAACGAAAGAATTGCACCCCGCATCCGGCACAATGAACAGCGCCCCGGGGTGCGTGCGGGCGGTTGATGCTGGCGGCAGATGTGACTTTGACAAAGACCTCCAGCCCGGCACAGGTCGGTCAATCTTGCGGAACACCGGCCCGAGCCGCGACACGCGCCGCGTGGTTTTCTGTCCCGGCATCGTGACGGGCCCCCGATCACCCAAAAGGACAATTCAGATTGCTCTTGGGCGGGGCCTCTGCAAACCTGCGAGTGTGTGTGTCCACGCTTTGACGCCTCGTGCGGCGATTAGCGTGCAGGTATCTGGTGCTTTCTGGGTTGGCTCTTACCGACCCGCCTAATCAGAAGGAGACGACATGGGCCTGAACCGACGCCCTGACGCGGACCGACTGCCGGTCAGCCAACGCATCAACCAACGGATGCCAAACCCAAAACGTCGACAGATGCGACCAACCGACTGGGCAATCCGGGGTGAGTTGTTCCTGAATTGCTCCTGTACCGTGTTCTGTCCCTGCGTCGTCAGCCTAGGTCAGCACGATCCGACCGAAGGCGACTGCAAGGCCTGGATGGCGATCGCCATCGATGATGGGCATTTCGAGGGTGAAGACCTGACTGGCGTCAATGTGGGCTTGATGGTCGAGATCCCCGGCAAAATGGCGGAGGGCGACTGGAAAGTGGCTGTCTACATCGATGAGCGCGCCACGCCTGCTGCCTACAACGGTCTGCTCAAGATCCTGTCAGGTGAGGCGGGCGGCACCACCGGGCTGTTCACCTTGTTGGTGTCACAGATCATCGGGCACGAGCGCGAAAAGGTCGAGATTGTCCGCGAGGGCACCAAGCGCGGGCTGTACATCGGGCGCAAGATACAAGGCGAGATCGAGATGGTGCAGGGGGCCTCACCCGCAGAGCCTATCGTGATCAAAAACACCAAATACTGGATGGGGCCGGACGTGATCGTGGCCAAGGGGCTGAAAAGCAAGGTGCGCGACTATGGCCGGGTCTGGGATTTTTCCGGCAAGTCAGGTGAGATTTGTGCGATCGACTGGAAAGGACCGGGGAAATGATGATCACGCCGGAGTATTGCCTGACCATGGCGCGCTACAACGCCTGGCAGAACCGGCAGGTGAAGGCGTTTTTTGCAAACCTGGATCCCGGGGCATTGAAACAGGACCGCAAGGCGTTTTTTGGATCGCTTTTGGGGACGGCCAACCACCTGCTTTGGGGGGACTTGATGTGGATGTCGCGGTTCACGGGGGCACCACCACCTGCGGGCGGGATCAAGGATACTCCGACGTTGACCGCAACGCGTGAGGAATGGGAGATCGCACGGTTCCGTGCGGATGCGGATATCCTGATCTGGTCGGAACGACTCCGGGCGGTCGATCTGACCGGGGACCTGACCTGGTATTCGGGGGCGGTCGGACGCGAGGTGTCGAAACCCAAGGCGCTGTGTGTGGCACATATGTTCAACCACCAGACCCATCATCGCGGACAGATCCACGCCATGCTGACGGCCGCCGGGGTCGAGGCCCCAGTTAGCGATCTGGCATTCATGTCGGCAGAGGGGCCATGGCTGTAAGATAGCGGGACGCGGGGTCGTAGCTGTTTCGCCTTGCAGTGAAAGATGCCCCGCCCGACGACCCATCGAGGCCCGCACGATACGCTGTATCGGATCAAAGGAGAGGTCGATGTTCAAGGTTTTGACTGGCAACAGGCGCGAGGAGAGCGCCAAGTCCTCTGCCAGCGAGCAGCTATTCCCCGGATGTTTTCCTTGAACATAGTATCCGGGACAGAGGGGACTTTGGCGGTCCAGTTTACCACCTTGAACGACGTGGACGGTCGGAGGATTGGGCCGGTTGGCGGCCTGGTCCGTACCTGTTCACTTGTGCCGGGTATGGATTTCGCGGGCACGGTCGGCATCCTCGCTCCCGACGACAAGTTGGAGTGGGTGATTTTGACCGCCGCCCTGACGGATTTGGCGCAACAGCGCGGCGATATCCTCAAGGGTCAGATCACGAGCCGCATTGTTGAGGAGATAAATGCATGAGCTATGACGACCAAAATATCTTCGCCAAGATCCTGCGCGCCGAGATCCCTGCAACGCGCGTTTTTGAGGACGACGATACGCTGTGTTTCATGGACATCTTTCCGCGCGCGGACGGGCACTGCCTGGTGATCCCCAAGACGCCTTGCCGCAATTTGCTCGACGCCTCACCCGCGCAACTGGCTGCCGTCATGGCGACCACGCAAAAGGTCGCCAAAGCCGCGATGGCAGCGTTGCAGGCAGACGGCATATCGGTCCAGCAGTTCAACGAGGGACCGGGCGGGCAGGAGGTCTTTCACCTGCATTTCCATATCCTGCCCCGATGGTCCGGCGTGTCCCTGCGCCCGCCGGGCCAACCGGGTAATATGACGCGGATCGCTGAATTCGCGGGGAAGCTGCGCACCGCTTTAGGTTAAACGCACCCTTCGATGCAGCGATCCCAACATCCAGAAATCCCGGTTTTCGATTGAACAAATTCGATTTGCGGCGTAAATGGTCGCTTTCGTACCATAAAGGGGCCATTCGGTCCGCGTCTTTCCGCGCAGCGTCCATAATCTTGACGATGGTGGGGAACAAAAACGCTCCGGTTCGATGTTACACGGGACCGAAGTGCATTCGGCGCGCTGGCCCCTAAAAAAACAAGAAAGGAGAGGGACGTGTTCAAACGGATCATGGTGCCGGTCGATCTTGCACATGCCGAACGCTTGGAAAAGGCGTTGGGCGTGGCAGAGGATCTGGCACAACACTACGGAGCTTCGGTCGTGTATGTTGGTGTCGCGGCGGCAACGCCGAGTTCTGTGGCCCATTCGCCTGCGGAATTCGCAGCCAAGCTGACAACCTTTGCCGAGGCAAGGGCCGCGCAAACCGGCGTAACCGCCGAGGCACACGCCATGACAAGCCATGACCCATCGACCGATCTGGATCCGACGCTTCTGAAGGCGGTCGGGGAAACCGGGGCGGATCTGGTGGTTATGGCCAGTCACATCCCGAACATCACCGACTATGTCTGGCCCTCCAATGGCGGCACGATTGCAGGCCATGCCAAGGTCTCGGTCATGGTGGTGCGCGCGTGATCGCGTGGGGCCGGAACACCGGCATAAAAACAAAAGAACAGGGGGTCAGGCATGACCGATGAATCAAACAACCAAGGCATCCCCGAACCGGAGGGGGCCTCTGACATCATCAAGACCGACTACGACATCGGTCAGGACAATATCGAAACCCGGGTCGGGCCGTTTCCGGTCGATATCCACAATCCGGTTTTTGCAATCTCGGCGCTGAGCGTCATTCTCTTTGTGATTTACGCACTGGTCGCGCCGACCCATGCCGGAAACTTCTTTTCCGGCGTGGATGCCAGCGCGGTAGAAGGATGTGAGGCGGGGGCGTTTTGTGACATCGGTCTCAGGGCCTTTCTGACGTCGACCTTCGACTGGTTCTTTCTGATGGCGGCGAACGTATTCGTGCTGTTCTGCTTGCTGCTGGTCGTGACGCCGATGGGCTCTGTTCGGTTAGGTGGCGCGGATGCCAAGCCGGATTACGGGTATCTCGGGTGGTTTGCGATGCTGTTCGCTGCTGGCATGGGCATCGGCCTGATGTTCTTTGGCGTGCTGGAACCGGCCTATTACTTTGGCACCCCGTGGGGGGATGAGCCATTGGGCGTCGTCCGGCCCTTTGCCGAAGACGGAACGCTGATCGAGGCAAACGTGCAAGAGGCACGACGGATGGCGCTGGCCGCCACCTCCTATCACTGGGCGTTGCACCCTTGGGCGATCTACGCGGTTGTAGCGCTGTCGCTGGCGCTGTTTTCCTACAACAAGGGTCTGCCGCTTTCGATCCGCTCTGCCTTTTACCCGATCTTGGGCGACCGAGTCTGGGGCTGGTGGGGTCATGCGATCGACACGCTGGCGGTCTTTGCCACACTTTTCGGTCTGGCAACCTCGCTGGGCCTTGGCGCGCAACAGGCCAATGCCGGTCTAGAGTTTGTCTATGGCATTCCGAACAACATCACGGTTCAGGTCATCCTGATCATCGGGATCACGGCGATTGCACTTGTGTCGGTTCTGCGCGGGCTGGACGGCGGTGTGAAAGTGCTGTCGGAAATCAATATGGTGATCGCCATTGTCCTGCTGCTCTTTGTGCTGTTCGCCGCTGGTGCAACCGCCATTCTGGGAGAGTTCGTTTCGGGGATCGGAGCCTATTTCCAAGAGGTCATTCCGCTGTCGAACCCCTTTGGGCGTGAAGATGACGGCTATCGTGAAGGGTGGACCGCCTTTTACTGGGCCTGGTGGATCAGCTGGTCGCCCTTTGTCGGCATGTTCATCGCCCGCGTTAGCCGGGGCCGGACGGTGCGTGAGTTCATCATCTGCGTGCTGATCATCCCCAGCCTTGTCTGCGTGTTCTGGATGGCCGTGTTCGGCGGTGCCGCGATCAACGACATGATCGCCAATGGCGCGGATTCGGCTGTGAAGGCGAACGTGATCGACAGCTATGTGCCCGAACTCTCACTGTTCGCGATGCTGGACAGCTTGCCTTTCACCGCAATCACCTCGACCATCGGCATCGTGCTGGTCATCGTGTTCTTTGTGACCTCATCTGACTCTGGGTCGCTGGTGATCGACACGATCACGGCGGGCGGCAAGGTCGACGCGCCGGTTCCGCAGCGGGTGTTCTGGTGTACCTTTGAGGGACTTGTGGCCATCGCGCTGCTGATTGGCGGCGGTTTGACCTCGCTGCAGGCCATGGTGATCTCGACAGGTTTGCCGTTCACACTGGTCCTGTTGTTGATGTGCTATGCCATCTGGAAGGGCCTAATGGCCGAGCGCCGGTCTCACTGAGGACCGCACAGGTTCACACATGCGAAACAAGGCCCCGGCGGAAACGTCGGGGCCTTTGCCTTTGCCGGGTTCTGGTGGGTTGACGCCGCCCGATCGTCGGGCTTTGTCTCAGGCTCCGGGACATGAAGGAGGGTATCATGCTGGATGTCGATTTTGTGCGGGCGCAGTTTCCGGCCTTTGCTGAACCATCCTTGCAGGGGCAGGCGTTTTTCGAGAACGCGGGCGGGTCGTATACCTGCGCCCCGGTGATCGACAGGCTGACCCGGTTCTACCGCGAACGCAAGGTCCAACCCTACGGTCCCTTTGCGGCCAGTGAGGCCGCCGGAGCCGAAATGGATGAGGCCCGCCGCCGTCTGTCGGCGCTGCTGGGCGTGGACACCGATGAACTCAGCTTTGGCCCCTCGACCACGCAGAACACCTATGTGCTGGCCCGCGCCTTTCGGCAATTCATGCAGCCGGGTGAAGCGATTGTTGTCACCAATCAAGACCATGAGGCAAATTCTGGCCCGTGGCGGCGGCTGGAGGACGAAGGGATCGAGATACGCGAGTGGAAGATCGACTCCGGCACCGGCACGCTGAACCCTGAGGATCTGGAAGACCTGCTGGACGAAAAGGTGCGGCTGGTCTGCTTTCCGCATTGCTCCAACGTGGTCGGAGAGATCAACCCTGTGGTCGAGATCACGGCGCTGGCCCATGCGGCGGGGGCCTTTGTCTGTGTAGACGGGGTCAGCTATGCACCGCACGGCTTTCCCGACGTTGGCGGGATGGGTCCGGACATCTACCTGTTTTCCAGTTACAAGACCTATGGCCCACATCAGGGGATCATGGTGGTGCGACGCACCTTGGCCGAGGTGCTGCCAAATCAGGGGCATGTCTTCAACGGCGCGACCCTGACCAAGAAGTTCACGCCTGCCGGACCGGACCACGCTCAGATTGCGGCCTGCGCGGGCATGGTGGACTACATCGACGCGCTGGCGGCGCACCACGGCTGTGCGGCGGGCGAGGTGCATGATCTGATGCGCGGGCATGAGGTCCGCCTGTTGCAACCGCTTTTGGACGCGGTGGCGGGGCGCAACGGCGTACGCTTGCTGGGACCGAAGTTGGCAGAAGGCCGTGCGCCAACCGTGGCGCTGTCCCTGCCGCGCTCTGCAGCAGATGCTGCGGCGGATCTGGTGCCCCACGGGATCATGGCGGGGGGCGGCGATTTCTATGCGCAGCGTCCCTTGCAGGCTATGGGCATCGATCCGCAGCGCGGCGTACTGCGGCTGTCCTTTGTCCACTACACCAGTGAGGCCGAGGTCGCGCAACTGATCGAGGCGCTCGACCGGGTGCTCTGATCCGGGCCTTGCCCTTTGCCAGCACGCGCTATCTGACTGTCGGGCAAAACAATGAAGGAGCCCGCTGTGTCCGACCGATCCCCAATCCTTGTCTGGGTTCGCCGCGACTTGCGGCTGACCGATCATCCCGCGTTGAGTGCGGCCTGCCAAACCGGACGCCCGGTGATCCCGGTGGTGATCCGCGACCAAGGCGTCGATGATCTGGGGGCCGCACCAAAGTGGCGGCTGGGGCTGGGGATCGGCCATCTGGCAGACCGCTATGCCGAGGCGGGATCGCGTCTGGTCCTGCGGTCCGGCGATGCGGTCGAAGTGCTGAATGCGCTGGTCAAGGAAACCGGGGCAGGGGCCGTCTACTGGATGCGGGCCTATGATCCGGCCAGCGTCGCCCGCGACACGGCGGTCAAATCTGCGCTAAAAGAGAGAGGGGTAGAGGCAGAAAGCTTTGCCGGACACCTGATGTTCGAGCCTTGGACTGTCGAGACCAAGCAGGGCGCGTTTTACAAGGTCTATACGCCGTTCTGGAAAGCGGTCCGCGACCGGGGCGTCGCAGAGCCGGTGTCCGCGCCCGGGCGCATCCCTGCGCCGGACAGTTGGCCGGGAAGTGAAACCCTTGAAGATTGGAACTTGGGGGCCGCGATGCGCCGGGGGGAGGATGTGGTGCGCCCCTGGGTCCGACTGGGTGAAGAGGCCGCGCAGGGGCGTTTGGGGGCCTTTATTGCGCACAAGGTGTCGGACTATGACCAAACCCGCAACTTGCCATGGACCGATGGCACCTCTTGCCTGAGCGAAAACCTCAGCCTGGGAGAAATTTCACCCGCGCAATGCTGGCATGCGGGACGCAGGGCGATGGAAGAGGGCAGCAAGGGCGCCGAGACCTTCCTCAAGGAACTGGTCTGGCGTGAGTTTGCCTACCACCTGATGTGGCACACGCCTCGCCTGCTGGACAGCAACTGGCGCGAGGAATGGGAGGCGTTCCCTTGGAACACGGACGCCAACACTCCAGAGGTTATCGCCTGGACACAGGGGCGCACGGGCATCCCCTTTGTCGATGCGGGCCTGCGTGAGATGTATGCGACGGGGCGGATGCACAACCGCGCGCGGATGATCGTGGCCTCCTATCTGACAAAACACCTGATGACCCACTGGAAGATCGGGATGCGCTGGTTCGAGGAGTGTCTGATCGACTGGGATCCGGCGGCCAATGCGATGGGCTGGCAGTGGTCGGCTGGCTCAGGGCCGGATGCAACACCCTATTTTCGGGTCTTCAACCCGATCACCCAACGCGAAAAGTTCGACACCAACCGGGAATATGTAGATCGCTGGATTGCCGAAGGCCGCAAAACACCAACTGAAACGGCTCAAAGCTACTTTGACGCCATCCCGCGCAGTTGGGGCCTGTCGGCCACAGACACGTATCCCACGCCGATTGTGACCGTGGACGAAGGCCGCAAACGGGCGTTGTCAGCCTATCAGAACCGCGATTTCTGAACCGGCGTTCAGTTGCTGACGCCGCCCATGCGATCCATCTTGACCCAGCCGGTAGTGTTGCCCGCCGAGGCGATCTTGCACACCGGCTTGGCGTCCGAACAGGTCTCGATATAGCCGCCTTCGCCGGGGGCGAGGGTGCCGGTCTTTTGCGTGAACTCCACATCGCTGTAGACCGCGACGGGCAGGGCCGACATGTTGAAGTAGGGAATGTCGCGCGCCACATTGCGCTCCCACGACCCGCCAGCCACAGCCTTGGGCTGCGCCACACGAACGGGTTCGGAAAGGGTCAAGGCGGGACGGGCCGCAGGCGCGGTTTTCTCAGCCTTTTCCACACCGACGAAACTCATCACCTTGCCGCAGCCAGAGGTTGCAAGGGCACAAATCAAAACGGCCACCAATTGCTTTTTCATCTGTCGTCTCCCGCATGAGGGAACATTTCGCTCCGGAATGACTCCAGAAAACACCAAGTTTGCCAAAATCCAAAGCACAAATGCTTGTCTCGCAGGTGTTGGGACATAAACTTCGTGAAACAACAGGCTTTTGAAAGCACCTTATGTACCTGACAGACACTCTTGGCCAAGCGGATCTGCCCCGCTATTTCGCGCGGGTATTTGACCTTGCCCGCAGGATGCAACGCGGGCGGCTGGATTTCGTCCTGCAGGATGGGCGCGTGTTTCGCGCCGAGGGCCGTGAGGCCGGGCCGGTTGCCGAATTGCACTTGCTGAACAATGACGTATTCGCCCGGCTTATCCGCGAAGGTGATCTGGGCTTTTGCGAGGCGTATCTGGATGAGTGGTGGTCCACACCCGATCTGATGGGCTTTCTTGACCTTGTTCACGCCAACGAAGAGATGTTCGACGCATATCCCGGAGGCGGCGTCGTGCGCGCGTGGGAGCGGGTGCGGTTCTGGCTGCAATCCAACAGCAAGCGGCAGGCAAAAAAGAACATCGCGCATCATTACGATCTGGGCAATGCGTTCTATGGGCTCTGGCTGGATGAGACGATGACCTATTCTTCGGCAATGTTTGAGACCGGACAAGAGGGGCTGGAACGGGCGCAAGAGCTGAAATACGCCTCGATGATTGACCAGATGGGCGCGCAGCCCGGCGATCATGTGCTTGAGATCGGTTGTGGCTGGGGCGGGTTCGCCGAATATGCGGCCAAGGAACGCGGGCTGCGTGTCACCGGCCTGACGATCAGTCGCGAACAGTTTGACTATGCGCAGGACCGGATCGCGCGGGCCGGGCTGTCCGACCGTGTGGACCTGAAATTGCAGGACTACCGCGATGAGCGCGGCAGTTATGACGGAATCGCCTCTATCGAGATGTTCGAGGCGGTGGGCGAAAAATATTGGCCGGTCTATTTCGACACGGTCCGCGACAGGCTCAAACCCGGAAAAACCGCGACGTTGCAGATCATCACGGTGCAGCACAAGCGGTGGGAGGTGTATCGGCGCGGGGTGGACTTCATCCAAAAATACATTTTCCCGGGTGGGATGCTGCCCTCTCCGGTGGTGTTGCGGCAGGAAATCGAACGGGCGGGTCTGCAGGTTGTGCACAGTCTGGAATTCGGCGAGAGCTATTCGCAGACGCTGCGCCGCTGGCATGAGACCTTTGAGGCCCGGTGGGACGAGATTTCCGCGCTGGGGTTCGATGACCGGTTTCGGCGAATGTGGAATTTCTACCTCGCCTCTTGCGCCGCGACCTTTCACAACGGTAACTGTGACGTGACCCAGATCACGATTGCAAAGCCCGCCTGACACATGCCCAACGCTGCGAAACTTCTTGCTGCCCTCGGCCTTGCGGCGCTGGGCTGGATTATATCGGAGATGATCCGTCCTCTTGTGCCGTTCAGCGTTGACTTTGGCTATTTCAACTACGTCAACGCCGGTCTTGGCGCTCTGGTGGGGTGGTTGTTTCTGGGGCGGCGAGCCGGCGACGGGCTGACATCGGCGATCAACAACGGGATCACCAGCGCGGTCGCCATGGTTGTATTGGGGGTTCTGGTACAGGGCACGAACGAGATGGTGCGCCTGTCCTTTGCGCGCCGCTATGATACACCTCTCGAAGCTATTGCAGCTATCTTCGAAAAAAGCATCGACTACGCGATGATCCTTGGGGATGTGCAGTTGATCCTGACCCTGCTGGGTGGGGCCATCGCGGTTGCGCTGGTGGTCGAGATGGCGGGCAGACGCTGGAGGTAACCCTGTCAAATCTGTTTTTCTACGGCACGCTGCGGCATCTGCCGCTGCTTGAACTTGTGTTGGGCCGGGTGCCTGACATGGTGCCTGCCCGCTTGCCGGGGCACGCGGTGGTCTGGGCCGAGGGGCAGGCCTTTCCGCTGGTGATCGAACGCGACGGCGGCATGGCTGAGGGCGTTTTGGTGCGCGGCCTCAGCGATGAGGACCGCGCCGCGCTGGATTTCTATGAGGGTGGCTTTGTCTATACGTTGCGCCCGGTGAATGTGGACACCGCCGAGGGGCCGCATGCGGCCGAGGTTTATTTTCCCCAGACGGACCGATGGCGTCCGGGGGCGGATTGGTCTCTGGACGATTGGGCGGCGCGTTGGGGCGCGGTGACCATGGGGGCCGCGCGTGAGGTGATGGACCGGCGTGGATCGTATGATGCGCGTGAGGTGGCGGGGATGCTGCCGTTTTTCCGCGCCCGTGCCTGGGCAGAGCAGATCGCGGCCACTGGTGCGCCGCAGACGCTGCGTCGGGCCAGTGGCATGGAAGATGTGGATTATCAGGGGGTGCGCGGCACGCCGTACAAGGGCTTCTTTCGGATCGATCCCTTTCGGCTGCGCTATCGCCGCTTTGATGGCGAATGGAGCGCGCCGCTGGAGCGGGAGTGTTTCATTGCCTTCGACGTGGCACTGGTGCTGCCGTATGATCCGGTTCTGGACAAGGTCCTGTTGATCGAGCAGATGCGCTTTGGGCCGATCCATCGCGGCGATCCGGCGCCTTGGGTATTGGAGGCGGTGGCGGGCGTGGTCGATGCGGGGGAGGCCCCCGAAGAGGCGGCGCGGCGTGAGGCTGTGGAAGAGGCCCATGTGGATGTGAAGGAGCTGCGTTTGGCCTGTCGGGGCTATGCCTCGCCCGGGTATACCACCGAGTTTTATCATTCCTATGTGGGTCTGTGTGACCTGTCCGGGCGGGACAAGGGGCTGGCCGGACTGGATGAGGAAAATGAGGATATCCGCAGCCATGTGATCCCCTTTGATCAGGCGATGGAGCTGGTGGAGACGGGGGAAATCAACGCCCTGCCACTGGTCATGCTGATCAATTGGGTGGCGGCGAGGCGGGATCAGTTGCGCGCGGGCTGAAAATGGCTGTCCACGCGTGGACAGCGGTTCGGTCACCAAAAATCAAGGGCTTACAGAGACGGTTTTACCTTTCGGTAACTTTTGGGGGG
>TARA_R100000789_G_scaffold7224_3_pt1 | contig 40219 bp, 37 predicted proteins | sample TARA_R100000789 | Tara Oceans TARA_R100000789 (sample SAMEA2623403) | marine metagenome | biome: marine biome (ENVO:00000447); feature: mesopelagic zone (ENVO:00000213); material: "saline water (ENVO:00002010), including plankton (ENVO:xxxxxxxx)" | depth 450 m
CGTGGCCGACATGTGGATCGCAGAGCGCGCGGGCAAGGGCGACGTGGTCATCACCGCCGACATCCCGTTGGCCGCGAAGTGTGTGGCGGCGGGGGCGTTGGTGCTGCGCCATGACGGCAGCGCGCTGACAGAGGCCAACATCGGCCAGCAACTTGCCATGCGCGATCTCATGTCTGATCTGCGCGCCGCCGATCCCTTTCGACAAGGGTCCGGCAAAGGCTTTACAAAGGCAGACCGCAGCCGTTTTCTCGACGCGCTGGAACGGACGCTCAGACAGGCAGGAAAGACGGTATGACCATCAAGGCGGTGATCTTTGACATCGGCAATGTGCTGATCGAATGGCAACCAGAACGCTATTACGATGCCAAGATCGGTGAGGACCGCCGCCGCGCCATGTTCTCCCAACTTGATCTGCACGGCATGAACGACATCATCGACCGGGGCGGCGATTTCCGGCAAACGATCTACGACTGGGCCGACAAGACGCCCGAATGGGCGGAGGAAATCCGCCTCTGGCACGACGACTGGTTAGAGATGGCGAAACCCGCCATCCCCCGCTCTGTCCGCCTGCTGCGGGCGCTGCGGACGCAAGGCACGCCAGTCCACGCGCTGACCAATTTTGGCATCGGCACATGGGCCATCGCCACCCCGGCCTATGACTTTCTCAACGAATTCGACCACGCCTTTGTCAGCGGCCATATGGGCGTCATCAAACCCGAAGCCCGCATTTACGAAATGGTCGAAGAGCAGCTAAACCTCCCTGGCGAGGCGCTGATCTTTGCCGACGACCGTCTGGACAACATCAAGGCGGCCGAGGCAAGGGGCTGGAAAACGCACCACTTTACCGGCGCAGACGGCTGGGCGCAGAGACTGGTGGAAGAGGGACTTCTGACCGAGGAACAGTCATTATGACCACCTTCATTCCCTTTGAGGAAGGCGAGAAAAACCTCGACTGGCTGGCTCTAACCCGCGCCTTTGATGCAGGCCACCAGTTGCCCAAGGCCGAAATTACCGATGTGTTCCTCTATCGGGGCAAGGACACGCTGCTGAACCGGTCGGCATGGATCGACGGGTTGGGGCTGGCGGTCAAGGCGGCCACGGTCTTTCCGGGCAACCCCGCCAAGGGCAAACCGATGGTCGGCGGCGCGGTGAACCTGTTCGACGATGCGGACGGCAGCCTGACAGCAGTGGTGGACTTTCACCTTGTGACCAAGTGGAAAACCGCCGGAGACAGCCTGTGCGCCGCGCTCAAACTGGCTCGCCCCGACAGCAAAAACATCTTGATCGTCGGCGCGGGCACCGTCGGCGCTTCATTGCATGCGGCCTATTCCGCAGGCTTCCCTGAGGCAAAGTTCACCGTCTGGAACCGGACCCCCGCCAAGGCCCACACCTTTGCCGAAAAACACGGCATCGACTGGGCCGAGGATCTAGAATCTGCCGTGCTCGTCGCCGATATCGTCACCTCTGCCACCATGTCGACAGATCCGATCCTCAAAGGCGACTGGTTCCAGCCCGGCCAACACATCGACCTGATCGGCGCCTACCGCCCCGACATGCGCGAGGTTGACGACACGGCGCTCAACCGGGCGCGGCTGTTTGTAGACAGCTTCGACACGACGCTAGGTCACATCGGCGAGCTTAAGATCCCACTGACTCAAGGCGCAATCAGGAAATCTGACGTGCTGGCCGACTACTACGCACCCGACGCCATGCGCCGCACCAGCGCGGATGAGATCACGCTGTTCAAGAACGGCGGCGGCGCGCATCTGGATCTGATGTGCGCGCGTTATATCCTGGATGCGTGGCAAGGCACATGAGCCTGCTTGGCGGCGCCTTTGCACCGCCGGGGCGCTCTCCGCTCAGTGCTGTCCTCCCCGCGCGGTCAATTGCGCAGCCCACCAGAGCACGAAGATCGCCAGATCACAGCCAGTGGGCTACCCGTCGCCGCCATTTGGAGCCGCGACGATAGGGTCATCCCGACCCGCGCCATGGCAATGCTCACTCAATGGAACCGCAACGCCCGCCAAGAGGTCATCAAAGGAGCCGGTCACGGGCTGACCTACATCCACACTGCACATCCCGCGCGCGCACAGCCCCTTGGTCCACAACCCACAGCTTCTTCTGTCGAGAAATATCCCGGGGGAGGCGCCAAAGGCGACGGGGGCAGCGCCCCCTCTTACGCCACCGCAGGCAACGCTTCTGGACGGTTTTCGCGGATCGGCAAATGCACAACCGCGCTCAACGCCCCCACGCCGACACCGATCCACCACACAAACGTATAGTCGCCAGACATGTCATACAGCCGGCCGCCCAGCCAGACGCCCAGAAACCCACCGATCTGGTGGCTAAGAAATACCACGCCATATAGCGTGCCCATGTAGCGCACCCCGTACAGATGCGCGACCAACCCCGAAGTCAGCGGCACAGTCGCCAACCAGAGCGAACCCATGACCGCCGAAAAGACCAGCACGCTGGTTGGTGTGATCGGCATCAGGATAAAAGCCGCCGCCGTGATTGTCCGCGCGGTATAGATTGCCGCCAATAGGTACTTCCGCGTAAACCGCGCGCCCAGCCAGCCCGCCGTCAGGGTGCCAATGATGTTGAACAGACCAATCAGAGCAATCGACAGGGCCCCAAGGGCCGAAGTGGTTGTAACCCCCATCGAATGCAGGACGCCACCTGCCGCGATGGGCCCGCACATCTCTGTCACGAAGGCCGGGAAGTGCGCCGTGATGAAAGCCAACTGATACCCACAGGAAAAGAACCCGATAAAGATCAGCGAAAAGGACGGATCGCGGAACGCCCGATTCAAAATCTTTCCCATGCTCTCTTCGATCTCGGCCTTGGGGGCGATGGGCGCGCGCATTAGGGGCAAGGTGATCAGCATCGCCAGAATGGCCGCCGCAAAGACGAAAAAGACTGATTGCCAACTCATGACAGACAGCAGCGCCTCGGCCACCGGCGCGCCAATGACCTGTCCGGCACTGCCCGCAGCGGTGGCAATTGCCAGAGACATGGATCGGTTCGCATCGCTGGATGCGCGCCCGACCACAGCCAGAATAACGCCAAAGCCGGTGCCAGCAATCCCAAAGCCAACAAGCACCTCCCATGCCTGCATGGAAAACGGATCGACGGACAGGCCCGACATCACCAGCCCGACAGCATATAGAAGCGCGCCAAGGATGATCGCCACCCGGTCACCCAGTCGTTCCGCAAAAGCCCCGAACAACGGCTGGCCGATGCCCCAGGCCAGGTTCTGGATTGCGATGGCAAGGCTGAACTCGGCCCGCGCCCAGCCGAATTCCTCAGCGATAGGGATCTGAAAGACACCAAAGCTCGCCCGGACCGCAAAGCTCACCATGATGATGAAGCACCCGACAATCAGAACAGGCGTGAAAAGCGGGGCGCGGGTCGACATGGCAGAACTCTCCGGGACAGGGAGCCGCAGCATTGCCGCGCTCCGCCCAAGGCGTCAAACGGGAAAGGTTGATTGGTCGGTTCAGTTTTGCTTATGCATCGCCGCGCCAACCGGCCTCGCGCGCGCCGCCGGTCAGGTGATCGACCAGATCCTCGGCCCGCAGGCCGGGGTCTTCTTCATCCGTGGCGATCCGGGCCAGCGCCTTGCTGCGGGCAACGGCGGGCGTGTTTTCAAAGGAAATTCCTACCTCGCCATCGCCCTCGCAAAAGGCGGGCAGGCGCAAAAGCGGCGTCAGATCGCCTACCTGTGTGCCCGTGATGTCTAATACAGCGAGGTCCGGCAATCCAGCCAGAGGCGACAGGTCGCTGACCTCTGTTCCGCGCAAGGAAAGCTGACGCAGGCCGATGCAATCCTTAAGCGGCGACAGATCCGTGACGCCGGTATGATCCAGCCACAACTCACGCAGCCGGGTCATGCCAGACAAAGCCGACAGATCCGCCACGCCTGACCCTTCGAGAAACAGATGCCGCAGAGCCGTCATGCCCGCAATCGGCGACAGATCCCTGACCGGCGTTCCCCGCAGGTCCAGCTTTTCCAGCCGCGTCAACGGGGTCAGCGGGCTGAGGTCGGACACTTGCGTGCCCTCAAGATCCAGCCAGACCATCCAGTCCAGACGCCCGATCTGCGCGGGCAATTGGCGCAGCGCCGTGCTGCCTTCCATATAGAGAAAGGAAATGCCGTCGCGCCGGTTCATCTTGACCGACAGGATCATGTCGCGGACCTCTGAATCCAGCGCCGCCTTGTTGTCGCCCTGCGCCATATGCCCGCTCCTGTTGTCCGATCCGCAAGGTGACACGGCGACCCGGACGGCACAAGCACGCCTGTCACGCCGCCTCTACACAACGTCGCGCGCATTGGGTATGCGAAGGCATGCCAAGTGTCATTGACCTGTATAATTCACGCGTAGCCTCTGGCAAGATCAAGCCGGATGAGGCGCAAACCGCCGTCCTGCCAGAGTTTGAGCGCCTGCGCGCCGATCTGGCCCAGCCGGTCAAACGCGGCTTTTTCCGGCGCAGCGTGGAGGCGCCCAAGGGCCTGTACCTGTGGGGGGGCGTCGGGCGCGGCAAATCCATGTTGATGGATCTCTTTGTCGAAACGCTGGATGTGCCCGCCCGCCGGGTGCATTTCCATGCTTTCATGCAAGAGGTGCAGGGCCGTATTCATACCCTGCGCGGTGAGGGGGCCGAAGATCCGATCAAACCCGTCGCCAAAGAGATCAGCGATTCCGTGCGCCTTCTGGCCTTTGACGAGATGCAAATCACCGACATCGCCGACGCCATGATTGTCGGCCGCCTGTTCGAGGCCCTCTTCGAAGGCGGCACCACGGTTGTCACCACGTCAAATCGCGTCCCGAACGATCTGTACAAGGACGGTTTGAACCGGCAGTTGTTCCTGCCCTTCATCGACCTGTTGAAAGAGCGCATGGTGGTGCGGGAACTGGCCTCGGAACGCGATCACCGTCAAGACCGTCTTGCTGGGACGCAGGTTTACTTTTCCCCCGCCAATGCGGCGGCCCGCACGCAGATAGACACCCTGTGGGAGGAACTGACCCATGGGCAGGAAGAGCCCCTGACCCTGCACGTCAAAGGCCGCGAGGTAGAGTTGCCGCGCTATCACAACGGCGTCGCGCGCGCGGATTTCTTTGACCTCTGCGGGCGGATGCTCGGCCCCGCCGACTACCTGAAACTGGCAGAAAGCGTCCGCGTTCTGATCCTTGAGAATATCCCGCAGTTGTCGCGCCGGAATTTCAACGAGGCTAGGCGTTTCGTCACCCTGATCGACACGCTGTATGAGGCGCGGGTCAAACTGATCGCCTCCGCCGCCGCCCAACCGGAAATGTTGTATGTCGAGGGCGAAGGCAGTTTCGAATTTGAGCGTACCGCCTCACGCCTGCGCGAAATGCAGGCCGCCGATTGGTCTGTCGAGGCGGGCTGACGCCGGGCGATCCGGCAAAAAAAGGAGGGTCCCGAAGGACCCTCAGATGCTGCTGCTCGTTAAGGCTTTGCTGCCCGTGTTAATTCAGGTCCGGAATGCGCGGCGTCATGCCCGCGCGCAGGTCCGTTGGATCGTTCAGAAGACCCTCGTTGGCCTTCAGTATGTCAAGATGGGCAACCGTGGTGCCGTAATACCATAAAGCAACGCCGGGCAGGCCGTCGTCCGGTTGCACAGTATCGCTACGCTCTGCTTGCGATGGCTCACCGACAGACCAGAACAGCGCGCCGGTGGACACGGCAAAACCAACGATCAAGAGCGTTAGCCGGATCATGCAAATCCCCTGCACGTCGCAGAGTTGCACGCCCCTCGATTGGCGTCGCACAAGGATGTCACGCTGTTTATCCCCCAAGGAGCCGCGCCCCAAAGAGGCAGATGCGCGCGCTCTCTTCGACTATAGGCGAATCATCTCTGACGCGTCAACATCTGGTGGGAACCTCAAGCAGTATGAAGTTTGACTTCTTCGCCCACAACGATTGACCGCTCAGCGCGGTGGCAATATCAGGTTCTGCCCGGGGCGCAGATCGTCCGGACGGCGCAACACAGATTGGTTAGTGGCAAACAACGGTCCGGTCATGTTGACGTCGCCATAAACCCGCTCTGCAATGGACACCAGAGTGTCACCTTGCTGCACAACATAGACATTGAGAAGCGGCGCTTTGGCGACAGGGGCTGCGGGCGTATCGCCTAGAGACCGCTGAACAATCGTATGCAACAGACTACCCGGCTGACCGGGCGCGCCGTCGCGTCCAGTGGCGATATTGAGATTGGCCAGCGCGTCCCAAGTCAACCGGCGTATATCGGCATCTGCCAGTCCGACAGGGTCGGCGACGGTTCTTTTGGCGGGCACCGGTTGCGCAACCCTGGAAGCTGCCGCGAGAACCGCCGGATACCTCAGCCCCCCATCCGCCGCGACCGCGGCTTTCGCAAGACCGACCGGCACGTCAACCACCGCAGGTTCGGCGCGGGTGACAGGCTCTGGCGCGGATCGCTCCCCCGACCGTCCCGATGCTCCCGGTTGCAACACCAATAGCGCCACAGTCACCCCCATAAAGCCCAGCGCCAAAAGGACCATCCTGATCATCTCACCATCCTGTCGTTACAGCTTGCCAGCAACGGTCAGCCCAAGCGCGCGCCAGTTGTCCATCCCGCCTCGATAGTATTTCAGCTTCGTCGCCGGATACCCGGTTTCCAACAGGCTGCGCAGCGCATTCGGCGCGTCCTGATCATCTGCTCCGGCCCCGAAGAACATCAGATCGAACGCCCCGGCATGGTCGCCATTCCGCACCCCCAAGGCCGTCAACAGATCGTCGCGATACGGATTGTCGGCGCGCAGTGTCTGGGCCGGCAGGTTGACCGCCCCAGGCAGGGTGGCCGCCGCATAGACATCGGGCATGCGGGCATCGACAAGCAGACCCTGTCCATCCCCAACAAAGATCTCAAGAAACTCCAGCACTTCAAGCTCTCCGACCGTCCCTACACCCGGGGCCACCATCATCGGCTGCACACACCGCGGCGGACAGGCCGCACCGGAGCGGTCAATTTTGAGTGTTTGCCCGTTCAGCGACAGTGAAAAATCGGGGAGGTCTTCGGTGATCTGGCTGGTTTGTGCGAAGGCAGGCACCGCAGTAAGAACCGCTATTGCAAAACATAGGGGCCAATAGTGACCTTTCCACATCTGCTCGTCCTCAGGGCGCCGATCTGGCGTTCGCCTCTTATCGTAGCCACGAAATATAGGGCAGAAGTTGCAAATCAGTCAATAAGCTCAACCACACCCCAAGCGCCGAAGGCGCGCAGGCGGTCACCCCATGCCGCGCAGCACATGCCCAGCCAGATACAGCGACCCGCAGATCAAAACCCGCGCGTCAGGCTGCTGCGCCGCAATGCCGATCAACGCAGCGTGCAGATCGTCAGCCTCATGGACAGAATGCCCGACTTCACGGGCCAGCCGCGCCGTCTCTGACGCAGGCAGTGTGTTGACCTCGTCGGGAATGGACAGGGCTGTCAGACTGTCGCTAACTGCTGCCAGAGGACGCAAAAAGCCGCGCGCATCCTTGGTGTTCAACATTCCGCAAATCAGATATGTAGGGCGTGTCGGCAGACCCGACAGATGCACTGCCAAAGCCTCTCCTGCGGCCGGGTTGTGACCGCCATCCAGCCACAATTCGATCGTAGGGGCCGCCGCCACCAGCGGACCGGACCGCAGCCGCTGCAGTCGGGCAGGCCACTCTGCCTTAGTCATCGCGCCCTCAAACGCCACCTCCGGCATGTTCAGATGTCGCAACACCGCCAACGCAGCACCGGCGTTCTGGACTTGATGCGCGCCGGGCAGCACCGGCAACGGCAGATCCAATAGCCCGGTCTCATCCTGAAACACCAACCGTCCGTGTTCTTGCCAGACATGCCACTGCTGCCCATAAGCCAGCAAAGGCGCACCCAGCGCCGCCGCCCGCGCCTCGATCACCTCCAACGCGGCCTCCGGTTGCGGGCCGACTACACAGGGCGTTCCCCGTTTCAGAATACCCGCCTTTTCCCCAGCGATCAGCGCCAGCGTGTCGCCAAGATATTGCTCATGATCCATCGAGATCGGGGTAATCACCGTTGCCGCAGGGCGCGTGATTACATTGGTTGCGTCCAGTCGCCCGCCCAACCCTGTCTCCAGCAACACATAGTCGGCAGGCACTCGACTCATCGCCAGCAGGGCGGCACAGGTCGTGATCTCGAAATAGGTGATGGACTCAGCGCCATTTGCGGCAACGCATTCGTCTAGCACCGCCTCCAGTTCGGGTTCGGAAATCAGCGCCCCCGCCAGCCGGATCCGCTCATGGAATCGCGCCAAATGCGGCGAGGTATAGGCGTGGCAGGTTTGCCCGGCCGCCTCTATCCCCGCCCGGATCATGGCCTGAGTCGATCCCTTGCCATTGGTTCCGGCCAGATGGATCACCGGCGGCAGCTTGCGTTCGGGATGATCCAGCGCCTCCAGCAACCGCGAGACCCGATCCAGCGTGAGATCTATGATCTTGGGGTGCAACGCCATCATGCGCTGCAACAATAGGTCAGACCCTAGCGCCCCTGCGCTCATCTTCCGAAACCCCTTGATATGTCGAAGATCACGTTGCGTTATTGTCCAGCGCCGCGTTGGGCTCTGGTTTCAGATCCTCTGGCCCCGGCGGCGGCAGATCGCCCCATGTCGCCGGCGGCATCCCCATCAACATGCGGGTGATCACGATCAACTCTTCGCGCATCTTGCGCCGGTCGGTGACGCGGTCCAGCATCCCGTGCTCCAACAGGTACTCTGCCCGCTGGAACCCTTCGGGGAGTTTTTCGCGGATGGTCTGCTCGATCACGCGTGGTCCGGCAAAACAGATCAACGCATTCGGCTCGGCAATCTGCACGTCGCCCAACATTGCATAGGACGCGGTCACACCGCCGGTCGTCGGATGCGTCAGCACCACGATATAGGGCAGCCCGGCCTCTTTCAGCATCTGCACGGCCACGGTTGTGCGCGGCATTTGCATCAGGCTCAGAATACCTTCCTGCATCCGCGCGCCCCCGGCAGCCGAAAACAACACCAACGGGCGGCCCAGCTTTACCGCCTCTTGCGCGGCGGCAATGATCGCATTGCCGACGTACATTCCCATCGACCCGCCCATAAAGCTGAAATCCTGCGCCGCCGCCACAATCGGCGTGCGACCGATCTCACCGGCTGCGACCAGCATCGCCTCTTTCTCATGCGTGGCCTTCTGCGCGGCTTTCATCCGGTCTGGATACCGCTTCTGATCGCGAAAATGCAGCGGGTCGGCCACCGGCTCTGGCACAGCCAGTTCATTGAACACGCCGCCATCAAACAGCGCCAGAAATCTGTCGCGCGGCGTGATGTGCATGTGATGGCCGCAATTGGTGCAGACATTCAAATTATCGCTGATCTCGCGGTGAAACAGCATGGTGCCGCAGTCGTCACATTTGGACCACAGGTTCTCGGGCACTTCGCGGCGGGAGAAGATGGAGTTGATCCGCGGACGGACGTAGTTGGTGATCCAGTTCATGGGCGACCTGCGCAAGTTCCAAGATGGCCGAGAAATAGGCGCGCCGGACCGGAAATGCAATCAACCATGGGCACAGGCACGGCCCCGGCTTCTTCTGTCTGGAAATATCCCAAAGGAGGCGACCAAAGGGAGCCGGAAGTCATGCTGCAAGCATGCCTCTGGCGTCACGCCTCTTCCCGCTTACAATCGCAGGGCCACCCGTGCGGTTAACCAGCTCAACCCGATCATCGCCAGATCCAGCGGCAACAGTGCGGCGATATCTGCGGTGTCGTCCGGTCCGAACGGCCATTGCCGCAGCGCCAGCCCGGACATCTCTCCACTCATGGAAACCCCGGCAAACACCAAGACGTTGTTCACGAAATGCAGCGCAACCGCCGGACCCAGACTGCCGGACCGCGCAGTCAGGTCGGCCGCAGCCAACCCGAACAACGCACTCCATCCCGCCACCATCATGGCGTTGTCACCGTAAACACCGGGCATGTAATGCCCCAAGCCAAAGGCCAACGAGGGCCCCCCCAACCAGATCGCCGGGTGCCGCAGGCGCGCCGCCAGTTGGGACTGGAAATAGCCACGAAAGAATACTTCTTCCGCGCCGGTCTGAACGAACACCACGACCAGCGTTGCTGGCAAACACAACAGCCATGTGTCCAACGGCAAACCCGGCCGCGTCGAGGTCAGCAGATCCCAGGGCGGCAACATCAGAACCGCCATATTCAGCACCACCAGCGCGCCAGTGACGCGCAGAAAATCCCACCGGAACAACCGCCAAGGCCCTAACAAGCTCAGACCCGGCCTGTCGTGCAACATCTCGGCGACCATCATCGCCCCCACGCCCACCGCGCCGGTCAACAGCAGTACCAGCAGCAGGCTTTGCGGTGTCGTGCCGGTCTGCAACTGCTCCAGCAGCGAAAGATAGGCGTCGCCCTGCATGACACTGCCCAGAAGCCCGACAATCTCCCGCGCCAGCCCGAACCAGATCACGACGCACAGCACCAGTCCCAGTGCCAGCCGCCACAACTCGGCGCGCGGCGCAGCGGGCGCTGTCATGATCTGGTGGCGCCTGTAGCGCATCGGGCCGTTCATACCCGGCCGGTCACGCGGTGGGCCGGTCAGGGCGGGCCGACTGGTTGCGAATCTCGTCGCGCGTTAAAAAGGTCGTTCCCGGTGTCATGCACCCATGATCCGGCCCCAAAGCCCCCACTGTCAACGCCGCCGCGCCGTTGACGCCACCGCCCCCCATGCTACGACATGCCCATGCTGGATATCTTCCTAAAGACCGTTCCCTTTTTCTGCCTGATCGCGCTGGGATACGGCGCGGCAAAGTCGCGTTTCTTTTCCGAAGAGGCCAGCGCCAGCCTGACAAAGTTCGTCTTCTACTTTGCGCTCTCGGCGATGCTGTTCCGCTTTTCCGCCAATTTGCGGTTTGACGAGATATTCGAACCGCGCCTTGCAGCTGCTTATCTCTGGGGCACCGCCTTTACATGGGGACTGGGCATGGCGGTCGCCTTTTTGCGCGGGCTGGACCTGTCCACCGCCTCGATCGAGGCGCAATGCGCCGCTATTGGCAACACCGGCTTTCTTGGCGTGCCGATGCTGGCCCTGTTGCTGGGACAAGAGGCGGTCGGCCCGATCATCCTGATCCTGTCGATTGACCTGATCGTGTTTTCCTCGCTCCTGACACTGATGGTGACCGGCGCGCGTGAGGGGCGCATGCACCTTGGTATATTGCGCAAGCTGTTGGCCGGGCTCCTGAAAAACCCGATGATTGTCTCTATTGGTCTGGGTCTCATGGTATCCGCCAGCGGATTGGGCGTGCCCGAAGCCGCCAATAGCTTTCTCACCACGCTGGGCAATGCCGCCACCCCCGGCGCGTTGTTCGCCATCGGTGCGTCTTTGGCCTCAAAGTCTGCCGAGCGGGTCCAGATTGCCGTTTGGTTGAGCTTTGCCAAACTGATCCTGCATCCGCTGTTTGTCGGGCTGGGGGTTTATATCTTTTTCCCGATCGATGCCTATCGCGCCGCCGTCGCCGTGTCCGCCGCCGCGCTGCCCGTGGCGGGCAACGTGTTCATTCTGGCGCAGCACTACGGCATCGCACCACAGCGGGTGTCGGCAGCCATCCTGATTTCCACGGCTGTCAGCATCCTGACCGTCAGCGCGGTGATTGCCACGGTCACTGGCTGGATCGACTGACACCGCCGCGCTACGAACGCGGCGGCGATAGCAGCCCCCTGCCCCGCCTAGTCGACCCGCCGCAACAGAAGCTGGTTGCCGGTGGCGCTGCGCTGGGTCTCGAACACTTTCAGTTCCGCGACCAGATCAGACAGCTTGCGCTTGCCAAAGCTGCGGGTGTCGAAATCTGGGTTGGCGGCGGTGATCACCTGACCGATGTCGCCCAGACGATACCATTCATCGTCCTGATCAATCGACTCCATCGCCTTGAAGATAAGATCCCGCGCCGCTGTCAGGTCATGCACCTTGCCCGGTTTCGATCCGGTGGATTTCTCCGGTGCGGAATCGAGGTTTTCCAGAAAGATGAACCGCTTGCAGGCCTTGCGGAAAGCATCAGGGGTCTTTTGCATCCCCATGCCATAGGCCTCTAGCCCCTGTTCGCGGATACGGCTGGCCAGACGGGTGAAATCGCTGTCCGAACTGACCAGTACAAAACCGTCAAACCGGCCCGTATGCATCAGGTCCATCGCATCGATCACCAGCGCGATGTCGCTGGCGTTCTTGCCGACAGTATTGGCCGGTGAATGATGCGGCACGATGCCGAATTCTGCCTGCACCTTGTTCCAGCCCGCCATCTGCTGACTGGAAAAGTCGCCGTAACACCGCCTGACGCTTGCCTCTCCAAGGATCGCGATCTCATCAAAGATCGCCTTGGTGTACTTGGGAGAAGTGTTGTCCGCATCGATCAGCACGGCTAAAAGTGTATTATCTGCCATTGGGTCTCCGCATTTTTCGGTCGCCCCTTTGTCGGGCAAGACGGACCTGCCAGCATGGTGTCCTCAGGCCCCAGTCTGACAGGTATTTCAGACAACAGCCATTGGGAACGCCATGCAATTCATAGAAAAATCCCCTATCGAGGCCGGTTTTGCAGAGGTCTTTGCACAACGGGTCGCCCCGCAACTGGACGCGCTGGAGGCCAAGCGCGCCGAATTGCGCAAGGCGGGTTGGCGCAATTTTGGTATCACGATGGCCGTCGGCGCGGTGATCGGCGGCGCGTTGGCGATCTGGAGCGACATCGTCATTGGCATTATTGTCGTGGTGTTCTTTCTCATCCCTGCCTTTGCAATCCGCAGCAGCCAGTCCAAAAAATGGTCCGGCGAGGTGGCCGAAACCGTGATGCCCGCCGTCTGCGATTTTTTGGGCGACGTGCAGTATGACCGAAAGGCCTCCAACAGCTTTTCGGCCACGCAGGCGAAAGAAATGGGGTTGGTTCGCGGCTTTGACAACGCAAAGCTAGAGGATCACATGACCGGCACATGGCGCGGCACCGGCTTTGAAATGGTCGAGGCCAAGCTGACGACCCGCACCAAGAGCAACAGCAACAGCTCTTCCAACGAATCCACGGTTTTTCAGGGCCTGCTGTTCCGCATCACCCTGCCGCATCCGGCCCCGACCCGCATCCTGATCGCGCGCAATTTTGGCCGCACCCTGAACAAGCTGGCCGGCTTCTTTTCATCCGACAAGACTCGCGGAATGCCCCGTGTCGAAACCGGGCATGCCGAGTTCGAAAAGGACTTTGAGCTGCATGCCCAATCTCCCGACGGCGTGCTGAATTACCTGCCGCCCGCGTTTCTGGACAACCTGACCGCCATCGGCAAGGCCGAGTCCGAAGGCGGCACCTCCGGCATGGTCGCCGCGTTTGAGGGCACCGATTTCTGGCTGGCGCTATCGCGGACCAAACCGTTTCTGGAAATGGCCAAGATCAATCAGCCGGTCGATGCGATCACCGAAGAACTGCATGGTGTATTTGACGATATGGCTCTGATCCGGCGCATCATCGACCGGCTACACGGCTAAAGCGCCCGGTACATCACCGGCTACACGGCTAAAGCGCCCGGTACATCACCAGTGCATCGACAAACCCCTGTTCCGGGTGCCTGAATGCCCCGGGCAGGCGCCCGACCACGTCAAATCCCGCACGCTGCCAAGTCTCGATCGCGCGCGTGTTGGTGGCGACGACAAAGTTGTACTGCATTGCGCGAAAGCCAAGCTTTGGCGCGATGTCCAGCGAATGCGCCAGCATCGCCCGCGCGACGCCCCGGCCCCGCGCCGCGTCAGAGGTGACGTAGCCGCAGTTGCAGACATGGCTGCCCCCGCCCTTTTGATTGCGCACGATATAGTAGGTGCCCAACAGCACACCACCGTCCTCGGCCACAAAGACCCGCCGTTCCGGCCCGAACCAATAGGCCAACGCATCGTCGCGCGAAATATCCGCGTCGATGGCGTAGGTATCGCCGCCGCGGAACACCGGCTTTAACATCGCCCAGACGCCTGCGCGGTCCGCATCCGCAGCCTCTCGAATAATCACGTTTGTCCTTCCGTCTTGATGTGCACCACCTCGCCGCAATGTTTGCAGTGCACCGCATCCGCATCATGCAACACCAGCCCGCAGGTCGGGCATTCGTGCCGCACCTTGTCCGGCCGCAGGACCACCTGCACCAGCCGCAGGAACAGTGTCACGCCAAAAATCATCACAACGACAGAGATCATCCGCCCCCAAGGGCCTTGCAAGGTGATGTCGCCAAAGCCCGTTGTCGTCAATGCAGTGACCGTAAAATAGAGCGCATCGGCGTAGTTCCCGATCTGCGGGTTGATCATGTACTGGGTGGCGTAGACCAGTCCGGTCATAATGAAGATGAAGACGCTCAAGTTCAGCACCGCAAGGATCACGTCGTCGTTGCGCCGGAAATAAGGAAAATCCTGCTTCAGCTGTCGTGACAGGTGATAGGTGTGCAACAATCGCAGCGTCCGCATCACCCGCAGAAACCCCAGCCCCTCACCGGCCAGAGGTGCAAGGAATGAGACAATCGCGATCAGATCGGCAATCGTCACGATCCGCGTCATCAACCGCACGCGGTTGGTCGAGATCCAGAACCGCGCGCTGAACTCGGCCAAAATGATGACGCCAAACACTGCATCCACCGCCTCGACGAAGAGGCCATGATGGGTAAACGATGTCACGATCACATAGAGGATCGTTACGATGTCGAAGGCCAACAGCGCATAACGGAACCGGTGCGCCCGATCACTGTCGCCGACGTATAGCTCACGGATCGTGCGGCGCATTGCAGGTCCTTCGGTGGCGTTGCCAAATGGTAGGATGGATTGCAAAAGAGGGGAAGGCACCCGGTCTCCGTGCCGGAGCGCTGCCGCAAGCATCAAGTTGCCACCGGTGTCTCACACCGCCACGCCTGACAAGGTCGCGCATCTTGTCACGCCATTGCGATCATCGGCAAAACTCACCAGACTTCACCTCACCGCCATTGGTTACTGTGCGCGTCTGGAAATCATAGCAACCGGGAGTTTCCGCTGGCGCATAACGGATAAAATAGTCCTCACCCTGATAGGTGTAATCCATACTCCGCTGCCCGTCGTCCTTCTGTGAGAAGACAAGATCATCGACACCGCCACGGGGCGGCCTGCCCGGTCCGAGCTTGTCGCCTGAAACATGTTCCAGCGGGCGTACGCGGGGCAGTTTGTCAAAATCTGATACAACACCCATCAGGCACTGCACGACATAAGGCGCATCCGGCGAGGTGTGATAGCGATAGCCAAACACTGCGTCCGGCTGTCCATTGCAAATGTCCAGCGCGCCCTCTGCAATTTCCGATCCGTCGGGATTGACGTCTCCATAGATCGGAAATCCGTCAAAGGCCCAACCGATAATGGCATCGTTGCCCGAATTGGCCATTGTCTCGATCATGCAGGTGGGTTTGGCGTGATAATGATAATCGTCTCCGCGCCCGGCATGGCCACCACAGATATCAAGCTGCCCGGTTTGCACCGTATCGTGCTGCGCTTGATGGTGCGCAAGGTCAGCTACGCTCATTTCGCCACCGCCGGTGTAGTCGTAGATCGGCACCCCATTCACCGCGACGCCAAGCGCTGCGTCGCGGGTTAATGGCGTCTGCCCTAGCACCGGCGACAGGAGGATCGGTGCGGCATACTTCGCAGGAACAGGCACCTGCTCATTCGTTCCGACGATCCCCGTCATCAGATCGTGATCCGGATAGGTGTCAGAGGCAATGACCGCATGGTCTTCCGTGCAGGAAACACTCACCCTGTCGTTGAAACCCGCCTGAGCCACTGAAGCCGCTATTGCGGCACAGTGATCGTCATGGGCCAGGGCCGCAGATCCAGCGAAGCTGGCGGCCATCACCGTCACAGCGGACAAAACGGTAGGCGGCATCGGGCCCTTGCGTGTCATGGACAGCCGCATCATTCGACAGTCGCCCGACACAGAACCGTGTTGCTCTGCTCAAGGTCCGGTCCCCAGATCAGTTTTGCTGCATCCGTCCACCGAATGTCGTCATAGCCTCCCTTGGGGCTGACCTCATCCGCAGAAAAAACAGTGGCCTGATCCCAGTCCGAGGCATCGAAGTCAGCCAGATCCCACCCCGCCGGGGCGTCCAAAGTTTCAAAGGTACAAGCCCCTTCGCCTACCACTGGATTGCTCACCCCTTCGCAAGATTTGTCCAAAGGCGCTGTGTGGATGACAAGACATTGCCAATCCGCGTCGCTGACCAAAACGTCAGCACCAGAGGCATCCTTGATCTGGAGGATTACCCCACCGTCGCCCATTTGCTGGCGTCGGCTGCCAATGTACTCCAACCCAGTATCGTTTTCTTTGAAATCCTTGGCGACAAGGCCAACGACAAACGGACGCTCTGCATCAAACTCAAAGCTTTCCGCGTTGAAAGACCGCTCCGTCGCGATCGGCACGCTATCTTCGGCGACCTGTACTCCGTTGACCCGCAGTTCGAACCAATTGTCTGCCCAAACATCGGTCAGAAACGTCTCCGCCGAAAGGGCGGTGGTGGAAAGGGCGAATGCTACTGCGGTTAAAATGGCGCGTATCATATGGCGATCCTTGTTGTGCGTCGTCTGTGAGACGTTTTCGTTTAACGTAGCGCGAGCAGATTTTTGTCGCCACATCTCCACTTCAACTGACAAGTCGCCTTGTCTGGCGGATATGCCCCACAAAACGAAACGCCGGCCCCTCACGGGTCCGGCGTTTCCAGTTGGCGCTAGGCGGAGTTCACCCCGCTGCCCGGTTCAAAATACCACAACCGCGCGGATCGATTCCCCCGCGTGCATCAGGTCAAATCCCTTGTTGATCTCGTCCAGCGTCAGCGTGTGGGTGATCATCGGGTCGATCTCGATCTTGCCGTCCATGTACCAGTCGACGATCTTGGGCACATCCGTCCGTCCGCTTGCCCCGCCAAAGGCGGTGCCGCGCCAAACCCGGCCCGTCACCAACTGGAACGGTCGGGTGCTGATTTCGGCCCCCGCAGGGGCAACGCCGATGACGATGGATTCACCCCACCCCTTGTGCGCCGCCTCCAGCGCCGTGCGCATGACGTTGACATTGCCTGTGGCATCAAAGGTGTAATCGGCCCCACCCTTGGTCAGTTCGACCAGATGCGCCACCAAATCACCCTCGACCTCTGAGGGGTTCACGAAATCGGTCATGCCGAAATGTTCGGCCATGGCCTGCTTGTCGTTGTTCAGATCGACTCCGACAATCTGGTCGGCCCCGGCCAACCGCAACCCTTGCACGACATTCAACCCGATCCCGCCCAGACCAAAGACAATGGCGCGTGAGCCGATCTCGACCTTGGCGGTGTTGATCACCGCGCCGATGCCGGTGGTGACACCGCAGCCGATGTAGCAGACCTTGTCAAAGGGCGCGTCCGGGTTGATCTTGGCCAGCGCGATTTCCGGCAGGACGGTGTGGTTGGCAAAGGTCGAACAGCCCATGTAGTGCAGGATCGGCGTCCCATCGAGCATCGAAAACCGTGAGGTGCCGTCCGGCATCACGCCTTGGCCTTGCGTCGTTCGGATCGCCTGGCACAGGTTGGTCTTGGGGTTCAGACAGTATTCGCACTGACGGCATTCGGGGGTGTACAGCGGGATCACATGATCTCCCGGCTTCAGGCTGGTCACGCCCTCGCCCACCTCCAGCACCACGCCCGCGCCTTCATGGCCAAGGATCGCGGGGAACAGGCCTTCCGGGTCCGCGCCGGACCGGGTGAACTCATCGGTGTGGCAAATGCCCGTCGCCTTGATCTCGACCAGAACCTCACCCGCCTTCGGGCCTTCTAGGTTCACTTCCATGATTTCCAGCGGTTTGCCCGCTTCCAATGCCACTGCGGCCCGTGTGCGCATGTCCTGTTTCCTTCGGTGTTGCGGTTTGCCCTGACACTGCGGCAATCCTTCCGGGGTCGCAAGCACCGCCTCGACAGGTCCGCCGCCGGACTCGACTCTGCGCCACCTCACGACTAGAACAAAAAAAGAACAAATAGTCCCGAGTCCCATGCCCAACCGCCGCATTCTCTCGCTCTGGTTTCCCCGCCTCGGCGCCGAACGGCTGATCCGGGTTGAGCCACATCTGGCAGAGGTCCCCTTTGCCACCGTCGCCCGGAACGGTGCTGCTCAGGTGCTGGGCGCGCTGTCTCTGACCGCCTCGCAGGCCGGGCTGCGAGGTGGCCAGCCGCTGCGCGACGCCCACGCCATGTGCGCCGGGCTGATCACCCGCCCCGCCCAGCCGCAGCGCGAAGCGGCGTTTCTGGGCACATTGCACCGTTGGGCGGGAAAATTTTCGCCATGGGTCGCCCCCGATGCGCCGGACGGGCTGGTGATCGACCTCACCGGCTGCGCGCATTTGTTTGGCGGAGAGGAGGGACTGGCAAAACAGGTGACACAGGATTGCGCCGATCTGGGCCTGACGGTTTGTTTTGGTATCGCCGACACGCTGGGCGGGGCCTGGGCACTGGCGCGGTTCTCAAGACAGGGCGCAGGCCACGCCCGCTCTGGCGATGCCATCGATCAAGAGGCCCCCGCCACTCGCGCCCGGGCGGGCAAACGCCGCCACTGGGAACGCGGCGGCACCGTCCCCACATCTCGGACATCCCTCGACACGAACTCCCGCATCGCCCCGACCGGCCAAACCCGCGATGCGCTGGTGTCCCTGCCCGTCGCTGCGCTCCGATTTGACCCGCAGGTGACCGAACAGCTTGCCCGCCTCGGGCTGCGCCGCGTCGGTGATCTGCTGATTCAGCCCCGCGCGCCTCTGGCCCGCCGCTTTGGCCAGGGTCTTGTGGACCGTCTGGATCAGGCCACCGGGGCCGTGCCCGAACCCGTCTCACCCGCCGCCCCACCTGACCGCTTTGCCGTGCGCATGTCCTTTCCCGATCCTATCGGGTTAGAGGACGACGTGGCAGAAGCCCTTTCGCGCATGACACAAAGGCTCTGCGCCACGCTCGACGCCAAGGCGCGCGGCGTCCGCACCCTGCGAATAGAGGCGCACCGCTGTGACCACCTGATGCAATGGTTCACCGTCACCAGTGCCACCGCCAACGCGCAAGCGCACCGGCTGATGCCGCTCATCCGACTCAAGCTTGACCAGATTGACGCAGGCCCCGGCATCGACATGCTCCGGATAGAGGCCGTCCACCATGAACCCCAACACGCCCTCACCCGCAGCGGCCACCTGGAGGCCGCCCAACACGGCACCCGCCGCTTGCAAAGCGGTGCCGCACTGGAGGATCTGACCAGCCGCCTCGGCGCACGGCTGGGCATGGAGGCGATCACCCGCCGCGCCCCCGCAGCTAGCCATATCCCCGAGAAATCCGCCCTGATCCTCGCCGCCGCATGGTCAGAGGCCGCGTACGACTGGCCCACACCACACATGACCCGCCCGCTGCTGCTCTGGCCACCAGAGCCGGTGTCCACATCTGATCGCTCCAACCCGCCACAGGCCTTTCGCTGGCGCGGTCGCAACTGGCAGTCCAAGGCGCAAAGCGGGCCGGAACGGATCGCGCCGGAATGGTGGCTCGACACTCCCGAATGGCGCTCGGGCCCGCGCGACTACTGGCGCATCGACACTGACCGCGGCGACCGGCTCTGGTTGTTCTACGCCCACGGCGGCAGCACCTCACCCGGCTGGTTCTGCCACGGCAGTTTTGCCTGACGACCTGCCGCGCTTCTTCTGTCCTGAAATATCCCGGGGGTGTCGACCAAAGGGAGACGGGGACAGCGCCCCCGCCGCCACTGGCCAAGCACGTCCACCCATGCCAAAAGCGCTCCGACAAAAGGAGCGCCGTCCATGTTCATTGCCTCACTCATCGCCAAACCCGGGCATCTCGATGCCACGTTGGTAGACACCCTGCGCAACGCGCTTGGCGGCGGCAGTGCGGACTGGCTTTCCCCCGATGAGGCTGCGGAATTTCCGCTGCAAACATCGCCCGCCAACCTCGAAGAAATCCGCACTTCAATCACCGACATGGCCGATCTCAATATCCTGCCCACTGAAAACCGACGCAAGAAAATGCTGCTGGCGGATATGGACAGCACCATGATCCAGCAGGAATGCATAGATGAGTTGGCCGAAGAGGCCGGCGTCGGTGCTCACGTCAAGGACATCACCGCCCGCGCCATGAACGGCGAACTGGACTTCGAGGCAGCGCTGATCGAACGGGTCAAGCTCCTGCAGGGCTTGCCGGAATCAGTGATCGACAAGGTGGTCCAAACCCGCATCACCTTGATGCCCGGTGGCAAGACCCTGTTGGACACGATGCACGCGCAGGGCGCGCGCTGTGTGCTCGTCTCAGGCGGGTTCACCGCCTTCACCAGCCGTGTCTCCGCCCTGCTGGGTTTCGACGAAAACCGCGCCAACACGTTGCTCATCGAAGACGGCGAACTCACGGGTGAAGTCGGACGCCCAATTCTGGGACGTGAAGCCAAGATTCAGGCCCTCGCCGAGATCACCGCCCGGCAAGACATCACAGAGGCGGATGTCATCGCCGTGGGCGACGGTGCCAATGACCTTGGCATGCTGGGCCGCGCGGGCATGGGTGTCGCCCTGCACGCCAAACCCAGCGTTCAGGCAGAATGTGATCTAAGGGTGAACCACGGCGATCTGACGGCGCTGCTGTACCTGCAAGGCTACGCCAAAAGCGATTTCATCAAGACCTGACGCCCCACGCCCCGGACTTGATCCGGGGCCTCAACAGTGCGCCGGACAATCCCTATACAAGGCTGGCACAGGCCCTGGGTCAAGCCCGAGGCGCGAGCCGCAAACCTTACCCCGCCAACCCGGCCACAGGCCGGATCTCACCGGTAACCAACCCGTCCCAGTTGCGTACCGGCGGGTTCAGGAACCGCCCCACATCCGGGTGCCCGGCCTCCAGCACGCCTAGCCGCACCAGCAAGGCCGCGATCGCACATTCCGCTGCCCGCGTCGCGCCGTCGGCGATCTTGACCGCGATCCCCATGCCGCGTGTGGGCAGGATCGCGACAAAAAAGCCCTCAGCCCCGGTCTTGATTGCGACAGGCTCTGTCGCGGCTTGCATCAGCAACGTGCAGGCCCGCCCCTCACCAGCCACCAACAGCGGATAGGCCATCATCGCGTCGACCAACGTCGCCGCCGCCCGCGACTGGGCATCGCCCCGCGCCCCGGCGCTGGCGAAAAATGCCATCGCCCGTGCCATGCCGGTCATGGTGGTGGCGAAATTTGGGGCCGAACACCCGTCGATCCCGAACCCGGGGCTGGCTTCGCCCGTCACCTCTTCGAACGCCGTGCGACAGGCGATCTGCACCGGATGCGCGGGATCGACATAGTCCGCTCCCGCCTTCAGGTGCTGCGTCAACGTCAGGAAACCGGTGTGTTTACCCGAACAGTTGTTGTGCACCCGTCCGGGTGCGTGCCCCTCGCGAATCATCGCGTGACGCAATTCCTTGTCTCTGGAGGCTTGCGGGCCGCAGATCAGATCATCCTCGGACAAGCCACGCTCTGCCAACCACGCCCCGACAAGCCGCGTGTGCAGTGGCGCGCCCTCATGACTGGCGCAGGCCAGCGCCAGCCGATCCGCGCCCAGTCCAGCCTCACGCGCCGCCCCCGACGCCACCAGCGGCAATGCCTGAATCATCTTCGAAGAGCTTCTCGGCAGCACTACAGCCCCCGGATTCCCCCAACAGTCGACAATCTGCCCCGTCCCGTCGCAGATCACCGCATGCCCCGAATGCCAGCTTTCGACCACTGGGCCGCGATGAATTTCGACCATCGGAACCGCTGTCATGCCATGACCTCCAAGACTTGAGCGAATATCTGCCACTGGGGCTTTTACGCCTCGGTTCTTTCAGGCTATTGTCCCGCCGTCGAGATAAAAACCCAGTAATGCATCCTGCATTCGGGACGTGCGGAACGTGCGGGACATTTGAGGTAGAGAACGCTGGAGGCGGCAGGAATGATGTCAGGTCTTGGTCGGGGTTTGGGCGCACTGGCGGTGGTGCTGAGCGCCTCCGCAGCAGGCGCTCAGGATAGCAGCACGGCGCGCGTGGACGCCATGACGGACTGGTCGGTCTTTGAAGAGGCCAGCCCGCGCGAATGCTGGGCGGTGACCACCTACAAGGAAAGCGTGAACACCAAGGACGGTCGCGTCGTTGCCGTGACGCGGGGCGAGATCCTGTTGATGGTCTTCTACCGCCCAGAAGCGGGCGTAAAAGGCCAGGTGGCGTTTACCGGCGGGTATCCCTTCGCTCCCGGATCGACGGTCAACATCGCCATCGGCGAAACCGAGTTTGAACTGTACACCGAAGGTGAGTGGGCCTGGCCCGCGACTCCGCAGGACGACGTCAAACTGATCACCGCGATGAAACGTGGTGCTGATGCCGTTGTCACCGCCGTGTCCAGCCGCGGGACAGAGACCAAGGACACCTTTTCCTTGCTTGGCTTTACCGCTGCGATCGAAGACGCGGACAAACGCTGTTCCTGACACTGCGTCCGGCCCAATTCGGATCGGATGATGATATGACGACAAACACAGTAAGGGCCGCATGACCTCGTGTCATCCGGCCCTTTGGCATTCGCCCGCGAATCCTGTATACGGCAGGCTTCGCGCCAGACAGGAGCCCCTCGCATGACCGCGACGACGCCCATCACTCAGGATCTCGTAACCATCCCCCGCAAGCTGCCGGAGGGGCCCGTGAACCTGATCGGATTGACCCGCCCGCTGTTGCGTGAGGCGTTGTTGACCGCTGGCACGCCGGAAAAACAGATCAAGATGCGGGTCAACCAGCTGTGGCAGTGGTTGTACCACTGGGGCGTACGCGACTTTGAATCGATGACCAATCTGGCAAAGCCGTACCGCGCCATGCTGGCCGAAAACTTTGTGATCGCCTTGCCAGAGGTGGTGTCAAAGCAGGTCTCTGCCGATGGCACGCGCAAGTACCTTGTGCGTATCGCCGGCGGACATGAAGTCGAGGTGGTCTATATCCCCGAGGCGGATCGCGGCACGCTGTGTATCTCCAGCCAGGTGGGCTGCACGCTGACCTGTTCCTTCTGCCACACTGGCACGCAGAAACTGGTCCGCAACCTGACGCCCGGCGAAATCGTCGGCCAGATCATGTTGGCGCGCGACGATCTGGACGAATGGCCCGCACCCGGCACGGGCACCGGTGTAGACGGCCCGCGTCTTCTGTCGAACATCGTTCTGATGGGCATGGGAGAGCCGCTATATAACTTTGAGGGCGTCCGCGACGCAATGAACATCGCCATGGACGGCGAGGGCATCGCCCTGTCGCGTCGCCGCATTACCCTGTCCACCTCAGGTGTGGTGCCGGAAATCGCCCGCGCCGCCGAGGAAATCGGCTGTCAACTTGCGGTCAGCTTTCACGCCACCACCGATGAGGTCCGCGACAAGCTGGTGCCAATCAACAAGCGGTGGAACATCGAAACTCTGCTGAACACGCTGCGTGAATACCCGCGCCTGTCGAATTCGGAACGCATCACCTTTGAGTATGTCATGCTGAAGGACGTGAATGACACGGACGACGACGCGCGCCGCCTTGTGAACCTGATCAAGGGCATTCCGGCCAAGATCAACCTGATCCCCTTCAACGAATGGCCCGGCGCGCCATACCAGCGCAGCGACTGGTCGCGGATCGAAAAGTTCGCCGACATCATCTACAAGGCGGGCTACGCCTCTCCCATCCGCACCCCGCGCGGCGAGGACATCATGGCCGCCTGCGGTCAGTTGAAATCGGCGACAGAGCGCGCGCGCAAGTCCCGCGCCCAGATCGCGCAGGAAACCGGCCTCTCTTGATCTGGCGAAAATAAATCGCGCGCGGGCCTTTACCTTCCCGTGACTGGAACCCCTATATCCAGTCGCAGGAGGCACCACAGATGGCTGTTTTACGTTTCGAAGTAACCGGGATGACCTGTGGCGGATGCGCCGGACGGGCTGAACGTGCGTTGGTCGGGGTCGAGGGCGTAACCAGCGCCTCTGTCAATCTCGCCAATCGCATGGCGACAGTGGACACTGACCGGCCCGCCAGTGACCTTCGCGACACGCTGAAGACCGCTGGCTACCCCGCTGCGGAAACCCACATTCGCCTGACCATCGACGGCATGAGCTGTGCCTCTTGCGTGGGCCGCGTCGAAACGGCGCTGACCAACCTGCCCGGAGTGTTGACCGCCCGCGTGAACCTCACCACGCAAACCGCCGATGTTCAGGTGTTGACCGGAACCGTCACGGCACAGTCCCTTTCTGATACAGTCACCAAGGCCGGGTATCCGGCACAACCGCTGGAAGGTGACAGCGCCCCCGATGCCGCTGAACGTCAGGCAACCGAGGCCACCGCGCTGAAACGCCAGACCCTGATCGCCGCCGCACTAACTCTGCCCGTGTTCCTAGGGGTCATGGGCGGGCATCTGGTTCCTGCGCTTCACCACTGGGTCAACGGCGCACTTGGACAGTCCGGGTGGTGGTTGGTGCAATTTGTCCTGACAACGCTGGTCCTGATCGGCCCCGGTCGGCGGTTCTATCGCATCGGCCTGCCGCTGCTGGCCAAGGGCACGCCGGATATGAATTCGCTGGTTGCATTGGGCACGCTGGCCGCATGGGGCTATTCGACAGTGGCCCTCTTTGCCCCAACCCTACTGCCCGAAACCGCCCGAGACGTCTATTTCGAGGCCGCAGCCGTCATCGTCACACTGATCCTACTGGGTCGCTGGCTAGAGGCGCGCGCCAAGGGTCGCACTGGCGCGGCCATCCGCCACCTGCTGAACCTGCGGCCCGATCTGGCCCGCGTCGAACGCGACGACACCACGGTCGAGATCCCCTTTGCCGACCTGCAAAAGGGCGACATCCTGCAAATCCGTCCCGGTGAGCGTATCGCCACCGACGGCGTTGTCCTCACGGGCCGGTCCTATGTCGAGGAAAGCATGGTCACTGGCGAACCGGCCCCGGTCGAGAAATCGGTAGGCGGGCAGGTGATCGGCGGCACGGTCAACGGCGCAGGTGCCTTGCGGGTGCAGGCCGAAGCGGTCGGCTCGGACACCGTCCTGTCGCGTATCGTCGCCATGGTCGAACAGGCGCAGGGCGCAAAGCTGCCCATTCAGGCGCTGGCCGACAAGGTGGTGCTGTGGTTTGTGCCCGCCGTGCTGGTCATCGCCGCGCTGACGGTGGGTGTCTGGCTGGCCTTTGGCCCCGGCCTGACGCACGCACTGGTCGCCGGGGTGTCCGTTCTCATCATCGCCTGTCCTTGTGCCATGGGCCTTGCCACGCCGGTGTCGATCATGGTCGGCACCGGGCGCGCCGCTGAAATTGGCGTATTGTTCCGCAAGGGCGAGGCGCTGCAACGGCTCGACTCGGCCCGCGTCATGGCTTTTGACAAGACCGGCACGCTGACAGAGGGCCGCCCGGCCTTGGTCCGCGCCGTCGCTGCGACTGGTTTCGACGCCGACACGGTCCTGCGCCTCGCCGCCAGCGCCGAACAAGGCTCCGAGCACCCCATCGCCCGTGCCCTGCTGGACGCCGCGCAGGACACCCCCGCCCCCGAAGAGGTCACGGCCATCCCCGGCCACGGCCTGCGCGCCCGCGTCGAAGGGCAGGACCTGTTGGTCGGAAACGCCCGCTTGATGGCGCGCGAAGGCGTCGACATGACCGGGGTGTCCGACGCCTTGTACAATATGGAAACCGACGCGCAGACACCTGTCCTTGTTGCGGTGGACGGGGTCATTGCCGCCGCCTTTGCCGTCGCCGACAAGGTCAAACCCGGCGCACGGGCTGCGATAGCTGCTTTGAAACATGAGGGCATTCAGGTTGCCATGATCTCGGGCGATGCCCGCGCCGTGGCAGAGGCCATCGCCCGAGATCTGGGCATCGACCACGTCGAGGCCGAGGTGTTGCCAGAGGGCAAAGTCGACGCGATCTGCGTGTTGCGCGAAAAATTCGGACCTGTGGCCTTTGTCGGGGATGGTATCAACGATGCGCCCGCCTTGGCGGAGGCCGAGGTTGGCCTTGCAATCGGCACCGGCACCGACGTCGCCATTGAAAGCGCAGATGTCGTGCTATCGTCGGGTGCGGTTGCAGGCGCGGTCAACGCGCTTCACGTCAGCCGCGCCGTGATGCGTAATATCCGGCAGAACCTTGTCTGGGCCTTTGGCTATAACGTGGCACTGATCCCAGTGGCGGCGGGGGTGCTCTATCCATTTACCGGCCTGCTTTTGTCCCCGATGCTGGCCGCCGGGGCGATGGCGCTGTCGTCCGTCTTTGTCTTGACCAACGCCCTGCGTCTGCGCCGCCTGCAAAGCGCGCAGAATGAGGCCGCCGCCCCAGACCCAATCAAACCGCAGGAGGTGACCGCATGAACATCGGAGAGGTCGCCACACGCTCGGGCCTGCCCGCCAAGACCATCCGCTATTATGAAGACATTGGCCTGGTGACACCGCCACGCGACACCAACGGCTATCGCGCCTTCCGAGAGGCCGACCTGCACAAGCTCGCCTTTCTCGCCCGTGCCCGTGCCTTGGGCTTTTCGATCGAGGAATGCCGCCTGCTGATGGGTCTTTACGAGGATGAAAGCCGCGCCAGCGCCGACGTCAAACAGCTGGCTTTGGAACATCTCGCCAGCATCGACGACAAAATTGCCCAGCTACAAGGCATGCGCGCGACACTGTCGACTCTGGTTCAGGCCTGCCACGGCGACGACCGGCCCGACTGCCCTATCTTGCAGGATCTCGCCGAAGGGTCGTGATCCCACCCAAGGGCCTTTTAGTGCCGGAGGCCCTGCACAACCGGTCGGGTCAGCACGAGCAGTGCCGGAAGCAGGGACAAGATCGAGGTGACCGAGAGAAAGCCAAGCGCAAGGTTGACCTCGGACCAGGTGATCGTCGCCGAAACAAGGATGTCGGTCCGCGCCGTCACAATCCGTGACAGCACAGCGGTCGCGCCAAACCCACATACCAGACCCAACGCCGTCCCTGCCGCCAGCAGTGAAACGCCGTAGCCCCAGACCACCGCCATCACAAATCGGCGCGGCGCGCCCAGCGCGCGCAGCATGGCCAGTTGCCGTTGAAACAGTCGCGACAGTATGAACAATCCCAACAGGACCGAGGCCGCGACCAGCATCTGGGTCACGATCGACATAACCTGCATGGCTTGCCGGACATCGCCCATCACCCGATACAGGCTGGCCAGAACCGTGCCGGGAAAAAACGCCATGGTCTCTCCTGCCTCGGTGAATGTGGACCGCAGCGCGTAGGTCGCCGACATATCAGAGGCCCGCACGATCACCGCTGGCGTGCCGGGGAACAGGGCCGGATCAAAGGGCGGGCCGATTTTGTCGCCTTCCTCAAACGGATGGCCATTGGCTAGTCCGTGCACCTCCCAAACCGTTTCGATCGGGATCAGGATGGCACGGTCCCATGGCGATCCACTGCGCGCCATTCGGCCCACCACCTCTATTTCAAACGCTTCGTGCGATTCATGTTCGGCCTCATCACCCACTCCGTGTGCGGGCGAAAAATGGTCCCCCACTTGCAGGTCGATAGAAGCGCCGACAACCGCCTCGCCGGTGCGGGCAAACAGGCGGCCCTCTATCTGACCGTCGGACAGATAGGTGACAAACTCCGCGACGATTCCGACAACTGGCGCGCCGTCATGACTGTCGCCAAAGGCAATGGGGGCCGCGATCTCGACCCTCGGATGGCTGGCAATCCGATCATAGACCGCGCCATCCAACAACGGCACCGCAGAGGATTGCAGAAACACCGAGGCCAGCATCAGCGTCAACTCAGAGCCGGGGGCGGCCACCACAAGATCAAACTTTTCCGCCGCCCGCGCGCTGCCCACGCGCAAGCCCCGTTCCTGAGCGATCAACCCGATGCCCATACCAATAGACACTGCAATCAGCACAACGAACATCACGTTGGCCCAGCGAAACCGCCAGAGCAGCGCGCCCACCAGAGGCATGGGTTGAAAACCGCGCAGCAGCGCGACCCCGACGCCCAATAACGGCAACAGCAATACAGCAGCAATCAGCATGTCCTGCGCAAGGACGGGCAACGAGTTCCAGTACTCTGTCATGCGGTCGGATCACTTCTGAATTCGGTAATCGGGTAGATCATGCGGTGCCAATCCTGGTGTCGTCAGTCAATTGACCGTCCCGGATGGTCAACACTCGGTCTAAACGGTCAAGCAGATGCAAATCGTGGCTTACTGCGATCAACGTCTTGCCGCTGTCACGCACCAAGGCCACAAGATCGTCGATCAACTGGTCCGCAGCCGGGCGATCAAGGCTGGCGGTCGGTTCGTCTGCCAACAGGATTGCCGGATCGGTTGCTAAGGCGCGCGCCACCGCCACGCGCTGCCGTTCACCACCGGAAAACGACGCCACCGAACGGCTGTCCCGTGGAACACCCAACCGATCCAGCCGATCCGCGGCGCGAGCATTGACCTGCGCCCGATCCCCGGATGTCGAGAACAGCGCCGCAAGGCCGGCATTTGCGCGCGGCGACAGTTCTTCGAACAACAGGTAGTCCTGAAAGATCAGCCCCATATGCGCCGCCCGAAAGGCGGTGCGCCGTTCAGCAGACAGTTGCGCCAGATCGGTCTGCCCCCAGCGCACGCTGCCTTTGGCCGCCAGCAGACCGCTGAGCGCGTAAAGCAGCGTCGATTTGCCAGCGCCAGATGGTCCACGCACACCAATCAACGATCCGGCGGGCAGCGACAGCGATGGCACCCGCAGCAAGGTCCGCGCGCCCGCGACAACGGTCAGGTCAGAGAGATTCAACGACAGGCTCATCCACTCAAACCTCTAAGAATGTTGCGCCCGTCAGACGAACCAGCCCGTGACCGCCGGTTTGAGCGTGCGCAACGCGCGTCAAATGGGATCTGGGCATCCGTAGACCCCATTTCCGCCGGTCGGAAGAAACTCCGCATGGAAAATATCCCAAAGTCAGCTATGCGCCGCCGCAGTCTTAGGCCAGCGCGGTACAAAGAAAAAGGCCCCGGGACAGGTAGTGGATCACGCCAATGGCACCCGCAGAACGCCCGCTGGTGCCAAGGTGATCCCGGCAACCTGCCGATCCTGCAAGCTGTGATTAAACCAGAAACGTTCCATCCCGGTGGTGCGGGTGCGCACACCTTTGGGCAGATCGACCGTCTCAAGACCGGCGCGCGCGCACAATGCCCGCGTCAAGCGATCCAGACCCGTATCGTCCAGCCAGCCGCCCAAGTAGATGATAGCGTCTACCCCGACGGCGACGGGCGTACCGGTTTCGGTCTCAAGCAAGGGTTCGGCGGTGGTTTCCAACTCTTCCAGATACGTCTGCACCGCACCGCCACCGCGCAACGGCACTTGCATATCAGGCCGCAGGCTTTCGACTCGCGTCACCGTCACTGGCAGGCCAGGAACCGCGGGCGGCAGGGGCAGAGGAATGCGGAAATCCACGTCACGCGCGGCGGTGCGCGGCCCCAGCACAACCTGCGCATTGCTGGCCAGCAGCGCCGTTTGCAACGCCTCCGGCAGATGCATCAGCCCCGGCGCAAGAAGCAGCTTGTAGCCCGCCAACGCCTTGGCCTGAGGTGGCAGTATATCCACGTCCAGCCCGGCCCGCCGCAACGCGCGGTAGGTGTCGAAGACAAGCGAGAAGTAGGACGCGCCCTTGGCATGAGGCTGAATCGCCCACATCCATTCCGCTTCATAGTCAAAGACCAGCCCGACAGACGCCTGTGCAGGGGACACCTCGGGCGCATCGGTAAACTCGACAGCGACCTGTCGCACCTCGTCACAGGCGGGGGCCTCGACGCTGTCAGGGCGTAACAAGCCCGCGTGCATCTGTTCCTGCGCCATCGGGGCCTGCCGCCATCGGAAATAACACACCGCCTCTGCCCCGTGAGCAAAGGCTTCCCACGTCCAAAGCCGTACCATTCCGGGAAACGGCGAGGGGTTGTAGGCGGCCCAGTTCACCGGACCGGGCTGTTGTTCCATCACCCACCAACGGCCATTCTTGCCCACGGCGCGGTACAGATCGTGATGGAAAGCTTGAAAATCCGGATCCCCCTGACGCGCATAGTCGCGCTGGTCCTTGACGGGGCGCCCAACGCGGTCCTCCAGAAATCCCAGCGGATAGCTGTCCCATGAGGCGATATCCAGATCGGCGCCCACCTCGTAGTGGTCGAATTCCGTCACGCGCCCCATGTAGTTGTGCGCAATCGGCGCGTCGGAATGGGCGCGGATAATGTCCACCTGCGCGCGGTTAAAACGGACCACCTGATCGGACGAAAACCGGCGAAAGGCCATCACATGCGCGGGATTGGGCTCCGTCACCGTCAGGTTGGGCAGGCCGATCTGGTCAAAGTCATCGTAAATCATCGACCAAAAGACGTTGCCCCACGCCCGGTTCAGCGCATCAGGCGATTGATACCGCTGCGCACACCAGTCCTGAAACGCCCGGCGTGCCGCATCGGAATAGCTGAGGATCGTGTCGTGGCAGCCGTATTCATTGTCCGTCTGCCATGCGGCCACATGGGGATTGCGACCATAGCGTTCTGCCAACAAACGGGTGATGCGTTTCGATTCCTCAGCGAACCCCGCGTGCGAAAAACAGTAGTGACGACGTGAGCCAAAGCCGCGCCCGCGCCCCTCAGCATCGACAGCCAACATATCGGGGTAGCGATCCAGCATCCAACGCGGCGGCGTCGCGGTGGGCGTGCCCAGCACTACCTTTAGCCCGTGATGCCCCAATATCTCGATCGCACGGTCCAGCCAGTCGAACCGGAGATCGCCCGGCGCGGGTTCGATCACCGACCACGCAAACTCTCCGATCCGGACCCACGTCAGGCCAAGGTTGGCCATGCGGGCGGCATCCGCCTCCCACATATCTTCGGGCCAATGTTCGGGATAGTAGCAGGTGCCGAGTGTACGTTTCATCGGGGCGCCTTTCGCGGACAGGTCTGACGGGGGCAACAGGCGCTCAGCCCGCCGCCGCATCCCATGCCGCCACCATTTCGGCGGCGCGCTCTGCGATCTCCGACACGGACATGCCCGGCTTGTACAGCGCCGACCCGATGCCGAACCCGGTGATCCCGGCCTTTAGCCATGCGTCGAACTCTGTCGGTCCAACGCCCCCGACCGCATAGGTCGCGGCCTCGGGCGGCAAAACTGCCTTGAGCGCCGACAGCCCATCCAATCCCAGTTTGAACGCCGGAAAGAACTTCAAACCATCCGCCCCATTGCGCAGGGCAGTAAACGCCTCTGTCGCGGTCATGACTCCCGGATAAGACAGCATTCCCGCTGCCTTGGTCGCGGCGATGACGCGCGGGTTGCAGTCGGGAGACACGACCATGCCGGCCCCGATCTCGCGCAGTTGCCCCACCTGCACCGGGTCCAGCACCGTGCCCGCACCAATCAACGCACGGTCGCCCGCGTGCACAACCATGCGACGGATGGTTTCGAACGGATCAGGTGAGTTCAGCGGCACCTCAATCTTGGTAATGTCGGCATTGATCAGCGCATCAGTAACCGGTTCAGCCTCCGCCGTGGTCAGTCCGCGCAGGATGGCAATAATTTCTCGGGTCATGTCTTGTCTTTCAGATGATGATAGGCGGCGGTCAGACCCGCCAGCGTGATGTCGCCCGCAGGCACCAGCCGCGCGGCGGCCCCCTGCGCGGCCAGTGCGTCGCGATAGGCCCCGGCCACCGCATCCTCACCCAGAATGACGATGTCCTGCCCCAACCAATAGGGCCGCGCCGCCGCCAGTTCCGCCCCGATCAACAGGCCCGAAAGGCGCGCGCGGGTCACATCTGCCCCGGTGCCGTTCAGCAAAGAGTCAGCGCGCAGTGTGAACAGAGAAGACGTCAGCGTCGCGGGGCGCGAAAGCGTGTCGCTGACCGCATCGGCGAAGGCGGCGCTGTCCCACCCATCTCCGCCCAGTGAATGGCGCAGAACCGATTGGCCGCCGAGCAGGGCAAACAGTTCCCCGGTCATGAAGGTCCGGAAAGAAACGATCTCATTGGCGCTGATATGCACCCATTTGTTGTGTGTTCCGGGCAGACAGAGCACCCCATCAAAACCGGGCTCTTTCGCCAGAAACCCGCCGATCTGGGTCTCCTCGCCACGCATCACGTCCGGCGGGCGCATCTGCTTGATCCCGGGCAGGATATGGACGCGCAACCGTGGGTCGCGTGTGGTCACCTGCGTTCCCTCAAACGGGACGGCACAGGGGGTTTCGACATAGGGCGCCTCTGCCCAGCCCTGCCGCGATCCGGCCATGCCGCAGATAATCACCGGTAACGCTTCGGGCAGATCGTCCCCCAACAGGTTGAGCAAAGCAGGTTCATAGTCCTCTGACGACAGCCGCGACATACCAAGGTCAGAATCTATCCGGCGCAGCGGTCGGTCGTCATTTCCCATCGGCCAGAGTCGCAGATGCGAAGTACCCCAATCGGCCGCAATCCATTTTGGTGTCTCGGTCATGGCAGGCGTTCTCCTTCCAGCACCCAGATCCCATCCGGAAAGCGCCAGGGCAAGGCCACGCCCTGTCGCATCAGCGCCTGCCCGGATAACGTCAGGGAGTCGTATTTCAGTGCAGGCGCGCCGCGCGACAAGCCCGGTGCCTCATCGGCATTGAGCAGGGTGATCCGGTAGCGCGCCTGCGGGTCGAGCCCGGTCAGGCACAGCGGACGCGGCAAGATTTGGGATGAGGTCGCTGTCTGCCCGGCAAAGGCGACAAAGCGACTGCCGTCCTGCGCCAGTTGCAATTCGGCAATCATCGCCGGGTCGGCATGATCCAGCCGCAGAATGTCCGCTTCCATGCGCCAATCGCGATTGGCCTTCCACCAGGCCGTAACGGATTTCAGCACCTGCGCCTCTTCCTCGGTCAACTCGCGCGGGTCCATCTCGAACCCCATGTGGCGTTGCGCGGCCACCCAGGCGCGGAACCGGATGTCGTGGATACGGCCCGACGTGTGGCAATTGCGCGGGCCGACATGGCTGCCGGTGACGCTAGCGGGCAGGAACAGCGCGGCGTCATGCTGGATCCGCAGGCGTTCAGCTGCGTCGTTGCTGTCAGACAACCAGACGCGGCCTGTGTGTTGCAAGATGTTGAGGTCTATCCGCCCTCCGCCAGAGGCGCAGCTTTCAATCTCAACCCCCGGATGCGCGGTGCGCAGACGCCCCAACAAGGCGTTCAGCATCAGCACTTGGCGCTCATCGACGACCGGCAACAACCGGTTGTGATCCCATTTCAGATAGCCGATTGGCGCGTCGTTCAGCACTGCGTTTAGCCGATCAAAGAGGTAATCGCAGACCGCCCGTTGCGACAAGTCCAGAACGAATTGCTGCCGCCCCGGCGTCTGATCAACGGGTCCAAGCAACCAATCGGGATGTGCGCGGAACAGGTCGCTGTCCTTGTTGATCATCTCCGGTTCAACCCAAAGGCCAAACTCCATCCCAAGGGCCTGCACATACTCTGCAAAGGGACGTAATCCGTCCGGCCATTTGCGCGGATCAACGGCCCAGTCGCCAAGACTGGTGGTGTCATCATCCCGCATCCCGAACCACCCATCGTCCAGCACAAAGCGTTCTGCGCCCAGATCGGCGGCACGGCGGGCGATGTCCTGCAATTCGGCGGGATCATGGTTAAAATAGATCGCTTCCCAGCAGTTGTAATGCACCGGTCGGGGGTGCCGTGCATTGCCTTGGGTCATAGCGCGAACGTGACGCTGAAAGGCGCCCGCGCTGCCGTTCAGGCCATCGGCGCTATAGCAAGCGGTCAGCGTGGCCGTGCAGGCCCGCCCGGATGTATGGCTGCCAGGGGCATGACCAAACTGGATCTGGCGGCGGCCATCGGGCAGTTCCTCGGCCACCATGCGGTGGCCACCGGACCAGTCATAGGACAACGCCCAAGCCTCGCCTTGCGAATTGGTCGTACCGGGTGTGGTGAGGATCGCGAACGGCGGGTGTTCGTGCCCGGACCGCCCCATACGCGCCTCGCGCATATGGACACCGGGACGCCAGTCATGGCGTTGACGCTGAAACTCACCAATCCACCGACCCGAGAAATCGATCAGCCCGTCAGAGGCACTGGAGACCGGCAGCACAGGCGTCGCCAGCCAGTCGATCGCCAAACCCGGCGCGTCGATCTTTGCACATGTCTGCAACATGCCGTCATCGGTCAGCGCGATCTGCGCGTGATAGACGACACCGCAGTCCGCATCCTTGGCCGTGATCCGCAGCTCACTTTCCCATGCTTCAACAGAGGCGCTAAATGTCGGCATCACACGCCGCCCATCCCTGCCAATCAGCACGAAACCAGGTTGACCGGCCCAGCCCTGCCGCGCCTCTGGACAGATCGACAAGGGAGCGTTGGCGTCCATCATGCCACCCGTCACATCCAGCCGCTGTGACGCGGCCAGTGTCGCCAGATCCTCATCCGCTGGCAAAGGTGCGCCCCAATAGATCACACCGGGCAGCGCCGAGCCTTCTTGCACCAGAACAAGCGTCTGGCGCGGATCATCCAGCCTCCATGCCTTCACTTGACGGCCCCTAGGGTCAGCCCGGCGATAAAGTGCCGCTGCATCAGAAAGAACATCGCCACTGGCGGCAGGGCGGCCACGATGCTGCCCGCGCTCATCAGATGATACTGCGCCACAAACTGGGAGTTGAACGAGGTAATGCCAGCAGTCACAGGCTGCGCCCCCGGCCCTTGCGTCAACACCAACGCCCAGAAGTAATCGTTCCAGATAAAGGTGAAAATCAGCACTGACAGCGCCGCGATGGCGGGCCGCATGAGCGGCAGCACCACAAACCAGAAGATACGCCATTCGGCGACGCCCTCGACCCGCGCCGCCTCGATCAATTCATGTGGCAGGGCGCGGATAAAGTTCCGCATGAAGAGCGTGCAGAACCCGGTCTGAAACGCGACATGGAACAGGATCAGACCCAGTTTTGTATCGTACAAACCAATCGACACGGTCAGGTCACGCACCGGTACCATGAGGATCTGGAACGGCACAAAGTTGCCCGCGATGAACATGAAGAAGATCAGCAGGTTGCCCTTGAACCGGTAGATGCCCAGCGCAAAACCCGTCATACAGGACAGGGCCACCGCGCCGATCACCGTCGGCACAGTGATCAGCACCGAATTCCACAGGTATCGCGGCATGTCTGACTCAAAAAACACCTTGCCGTAGTTCTCGAAGAATTCGAACGACGAGGGCATGCCCCAATAGTTGCCGTTGGTGAAATCCGCCAAGGGGCGGATCGAAAACAAGGCCACGGCGATCAACGGCAGCAGCCACATGATCAACGCCAGTGGCAACAACGCCTGATAAGAGACCTGCACCGCCGTGCTCTGTTTCTGGATCGGTGTTGGAAACATGGCTCAGGCCCCCTGCTTCTTCTTGGCAAAAATACTTAACTGCACCGGTCCCATCAGTGCCGCCCTGCCCGTTCTTCGCGCCACATCGACCACAGAAAATAGGCGATAAAGACAAGCATGATCAGAAATAGCACCACGGCGATGGCCGAGCCGTAGCCCATGCGGAACCCGTATTCCGACAGCGCCTTTTCGAACATGTAGAACGACAACACGCGTGTTGATCCGAACGGTCCGCCGTTGGTCATGATAGAAATCAGGTCAAAGGACCGCAACGCACCGATGATCGTAACGACAAAGGCAATGAACGTTGCAGGGCGCAGTTGCGGCAGGATGATATGCCACAACATCCGCCAACGCTTGGCCCCGTCCAACCGACCGGCCTCGATCTGTTCGGGGTCCACCGCGTTCAGACCTGTCAGATACAAGATCATGCAATAGGCGGTTTGCGGCCAAAGCCCGGCGGCGATGACTCCGTATGTGGCCAGAACTGGATCACCCAGCACATTGATTGGCTCCATCCCAAAGGTGGTGATAACTGCGTTCAACAACCCCTCTCGTGGCAAGTAGAACCACGAGAAAACAAGACCCACGACCACTTGGCTGATGACAAAGGGAAAGAAGAACAGTGATTTATACAGGCGAATGCCCGTCACTGTCTGGTTGAGGAACAGAGCGATAAACAGGCCCGCCGGGATCGCCAGCAGATACAGCACCAACCATTTCATGTTGTTCCAGAGCGATACCTCAAAGGCGCGGTCCTGCATCAGGCGTTCATAGTTGCGCAGACCGACCCATTCGGCCTCTCCCAACCCGTCCCATTTATAGAACGAGATGTTAAAGCTCTGCCCGATGGGAATGATCACATAGAGCAGAAAGAACAGCACTCCGGGCAGCAGGAACAGGATCGGTGTCACGATCTGGGGATTCCAGCGGCGGTTGGCTTTGACGATCGACATGAACGGACCCTGCGCGTTTGGAGGTGTCAGAGTGGGGGCCAGCCCCCAAACCCCCGGAGTATTTTAGCCAAGAAGAAATGGCTGCCGGGGAAGATGTACGGGCCCGGCACATGTCCGGACCCGTGACGAGAGGGCGGGATTGCCCCGCCGCGCCGTCAGTAGACGTCTTGCCGGGTGAACTCGAGCCGCTCAAGGATGTCGTCAAGGTTGTCAGGGAACACCATGAACTCTTGCAGGCCCTCCATGCCGGTCTTGGCCATCTCTGCCGGGAAGTCGCGGTCAAAGAACTGGGCAATTCCGCCGGTTGCGTTTTGCGACAGCATGACAAAGCCCTGCTGCAAGAATTCATCGTCGCCAACGGTTGCGTTTGAGTTGACCGGAAGTTGGCCCAGACCATCGGCGGCGTTGATTTTGGTCTGCACCTCGGGCGAGGTCACATATTGCAGGAAGGCGCGCGCGGCCTCTTTGTTCTTGGCGTTCGACGCGATGTGGAAGGTGTCCGTCGGTGCGTCTTCGCCCATCGGATGATCGCCGATCTTGGGGAATTGGTAAAAGTCGATCTGATCGTCGGTCAGTCCAGCCTCGCGCAGGTGCGGCACCACGAAGTTCCCCATCAGGTAGGCCGTTGCCTCACCCTTGACGAAGAAGGGCAGCGCCTCTTGCCAAGAATAGGTCTGGTGATCGTCGATGAAGGCGCCCATGTCGATCAGCTTGCGCCAGTTGGCAAAGGTGGCGCGCACGCCTTCGTCCTCTGTCCATGACAACTCACCCCGGGCCAGTGCCATGTGGTGGTCAAAGCCGTTGGTGCGCATATTGAGGTAATCGAACCAGCCGCCCGCGGTCCACAGGAACTTGGTCCCGATGGTGTAGCACTTGCGACCTGAATCGAGGATTTTCTGGCAGTTGGCGATCTCTTCTTCGAAGGTCGCAGGCTCTGTCAGGCCGAGTTCATCAAAGATGTCTTCGCGGTAGTAGATGCCCCACTGGTAGTAGGTATAGGGCACGCCCCACTGCTTGCCGTCCATCGTCATCGCGCCCTTGACGCTGTCGAGGCCGGTCAGATCGCCGTTTTCCCACATGTCCGTGATGTCCTCGAACAGGCCCGCGCGGACATAGGGGCCCATGCGGTTTGCGGCGTACCAGTTGATCACATCTGGCGCATCGGCGGTCAGAGCATTGCGGATCTGGCTTTTCCAAGCCTCGCGGTCGACCACGTCGACCTCAACCGTGAGATCGGGGTGCATCGCGTCAAAATCAGCGGCCAACCCTTCGATGATGGCGCGGGGCGCCGGGTTCGACATGTCCGACATGATCCGGAGTGTGCCCGACAGTTCGGCGTAGGCCGGTTGTGCAAGCGCGGTGGTCAGAACAAGCGCACCGGCGGCGCGCGTGAAAGTCTTCAGCATGGTATCCTCCCAAATGCCGGACGGTTCCATATAATGAAACCTATTTCCAACTATTGAAACCATGACCGATTCAGGCTATCGCTGTCAACAGTCTCGTCGGTTCGACCGGCGACAGGGGAGGACACAATGAACCAGCACGGACGCGCGGGCGACGGCACCGTTGGCAAGGCGCTTGAGGTGCTGGAACAGGTGGCCGGGTTTGACCGCCCCGTACGGTTCGGCGAGGTTCTGGAGGCATCGAACCACCCAAAGGCCACGCTATACCGCCTGCTACAAACGCTCGTGAACCAAGGGATGCTGCGTTACGACGACGCCTCGCAGACCTATGCGCTGGGGCTACGGCTGGTACGGCTGGCGCATACCGCGTGGCGGCAAAGCTCTTTGGCCCCGGTGGCGCGACCGTTTCTGGATGATCTGTCGCGACAGGTTGGGGAAACGATCCACTTGGCCCAGTTGGACGAGGGGCAGGTGCTGTATGTCGACAAACGCAACGCCGTGCGCCCGATCGAGATGTTTTCCGCTGCTGGCAAGGTGGGACCGGGCTATTGCACCGGCGTCGGTAAAGCGATGATCGCCCACCTAGCAGAGCCGGACCGGGAAACCGCGATCGCGCGACAGTCCTTTTACCGCCACACAGCCGCAACCCTGACCGATGCCGCCACATTTCGCGCCGAACTGGATGCCATCCGGGAGGCGGGCATCGCCTATGACCGCGAAGAACATGAGCCGGGCATCATCTGCATCGCCGCCCCGATCCTGTCCGGCGCGGGGCGGGTGATTGGCGCGCTGTCGATCACCAATTCGACACAACGCAATTCGCTGGAGGGGTTGGCCGCTTTTCGGCCCGCCCTTCTGAAAACGGCCGAAGAGATTTCCGAGGCTGCCAGCACCTGGCAGTTTCCGGGTTAACGGGGGAGGAGCGCCCATGTCCGGTGTCACTTTGACGAACGTCGTCAAGAAATACGGGGAGACAAAAGTCATCCACGAAGTCTCGCTAGGGATCGACGAAGGGGAGTTTTGCGTCTTTGTCGGTCCATCGGGCTGCGGAAAGTCGACTCTGTTGCGGATGATCGCGGGTCTCGAAGAGACGACTGACGGCAAGGTCGAGATCGGCGTGCGGGATGTAACCCGCGCCGAACCAGCAGAGCGCGGCGTGGCAATGGTGTTCCAGACCTACGCCCTGTATCCACACATGTCGGTCGAGGAAAACATGGGATTTGGGCTGCGGATGAACGGCCACCCAAAAGCCGAGATCAAGGAAAAGGTCGCAGAAGCATCGCGCATCCTGAAACTGGACGACTACCTGAAACGCAAGCCCAAGGCGCTGTCCGGTGGTCAACGCCAGCGGGTCGCCATCGGGCGCGCCATTGTGCGCGGGCCGGAGGTATTCCTGTTTGATGAGCCACTGTCGAACCTAGACGCTGAACTGCGTGTCGACATGCGTGTGGAAATCGCCCGCCTGCACAAGGAAATCGGTGCGACGATGATCTATGTCACCCACGATCAGGTCGAGGCGATGACCCTTGCTGACAAGATCGTGGTGCTACGCGCTGGCCGGATTGAACAGGTCGGCGCGCCGATGCATCTGTACAAAGACCCGGATAACCGCTTTGTCGCCGGGTTTATCGGCTCTCCCAGTATGAACTTTCTAGCCGGAACGGCGACGGGCAACGCGGTGACGGTCCCCGCGTTGGGGGGCCGTGAGGTATCCGCCAATGTCACTCTGCCCGTCGAGGGCAGCCCGGTGCTGGTGGGGGTCCGTCCCCAGAACCTGACTGTGGTGGAGGGCGGTGGCCTGACACTGGACATCCGTGAGCGGCTGGGGGGCGTGGCCTATGACCACATTCTGACGCCGGATGGCGGCAAGATGATCGTCGAAACCCGTGGCGACGAGGAAATCCCAGAAAACAGCGCGGTGGACGTGACCTTCGACCCCACCGATGCGCTGTTCTTTGACGGCACGACAGAGGCCCGTTTGCGGTAACACCTTCAGCTTGACATCCCTCCTCGTCGCTGCGCGCAATCCCGAGCAAGGAAAAAGAGGAGGGGTTTCATGTCAGATCTGTTTTCGCTGAACGGTCGGCGCGCGCTGATCACCGGATCATCACAAGGCATCGGGCTGGCGCTGGCGCGCGGGCTGGCACAGGCGGGCGCCGAGGTTGTGCTGAACGGGCGCGACACGGCCAAGCTGTCCGCCGCAGCCGAAACCCTGCGAGGTGAAGGCGCAACAGTGTTTGAACTCGCGTTCGACGCCACCGACCACGCGGGCGTTCGCGGAGCCATTGATGGCTTTGAGGCCGAACATGGTGCCATCGACATCCTTGTGAACAACGCCGGAATGCAACACCGTACACCGCTAGAGGATTTCCCCGCAGAGATGTTCGAAAAGCTGCTGCAAACCAACGTGGCCAGTGTTTTTCACGTCGGGCAGGCCTGCGCCCGCC
>TARA_R100000789_G_scaffold19518_2_pt1 | contig 39733 bp, 30 predicted proteins | sample TARA_R100000789 | Tara Oceans TARA_R100000789 (sample SAMEA2623403) | marine metagenome | biome: marine biome (ENVO:00000447); feature: mesopelagic zone (ENVO:00000213); material: "saline water (ENVO:00002010), including plankton (ENVO:xxxxxxxx)" | depth 450 m
GCCATCCGCGCGGTAGAGGCGGCGGGCTTTACCGAGCGGATGGATTTCTACTGGACATTGCACGCCTGTTTCGTGAACCGGCCTGAGCATCGCGTTGTCTTTGCGCAGATCTTTCGCCTGTACTGGCGCGATCCCCGCTTTCTGGAGCACATGATGTCGTTGATGCTGCCCGCCATCCGAGGTGTGCAGGAGGACCGCTCGGCCGTTGCTGCCGAAAAGCGCGCGGCGCAGGCTCTGTTGGGTGATCAGATGCCCGAGGTGCCTGAAGCCGAGCAGGAAGAGGACGGCACCCAGATCGAGATTGACGCCTCATTTACCATGTCGGCTGAGGAAAAGCTGCGCAGTCTGGATTTCGAGCAGATGTCGACGGAGGAGATCGCACAGGCCAAGCGGATGCTGGCGCGGCTGACCCTGCCGGTCAAACCGATCGCGTCGCGGCGGCGCGTGGCCTCTAACATGGGGCGGCATTTCGATGCGCGGCGCACGATCCGCGATGCTTTGCGTAAGGGGGGAGAAATCCAGTCGCTGGCCAAGGCCAAGCCGCGGCTGCGGTGGCCCAATCTGGTGGTGCTTTGCGACATCTCTGGCTCCATGAGCCAATACAGCCGTATGGTGCTGCACTTCCTGCATGCGGTGGCAAATGAAAAGGGGCAGGGATGGGCCAAGGTGCATGCCTTTACCTTTGGCACCCGTTTGACAAATATCTCGCGCCATCTGGCGACGCGGGATGTGGATGCGGCGCTGAAATCCGCCGGGGCCGAGGCACAGGATTGGGAAGGTGGCACGCGGATCGGATCCTGTTTGCATGCGTTCAACCGCGATTGGTCGCGCCGGGTCATGGGGCAGGGGGCGGTGGTGTTGTTGATCACCGACGGGTTGGACCGGGACGATGCCGGCGCGCTGGAAAAAGAGATGGAGCGTATTCATCTGTCGGCGCGCCGTCTGATCTGGTTGAACCCGCTGCTGCGCTGGGACGGCTTTGCCCCCAAGGCCAGCGGCATCCGCGCCATGCTGCCCCATGTGGACAGCTTTCGCGCAGGGCATTCCATTGCTTCGCTTGAGGATCTTGCGGTGGCGATTTCGCGCCCTGATGACATGGGTGAAAAGGCGCGGCTGATGCAGATGCTTTAGGGGGGTGATTTGGGCGGGACTCCGCCGGGATGCGCAAAGATGTGCAACCGATGCCGCGTTGAGGGCGTTGTCCTGTCCAAGCCCTTATCGGGCAAACGTGAAGGAGACCGCCATGACCCCCATCCGCAATGCCACTGCATTGGCCAGTGTTCTGACTTTTGTGATCGGAACAGCCGCAGGGGCGCAATCGGACGCTCAGCTAAACGATCCCGAAAAGCTGAAGATGCTGGAAAAGTTGTGTGCGATACCCGGGGCCGCGCCCAATGATGTGGATTGCGACAAGGTGGCCGAGGCGTTGAAGGCCATCGACACCGCAGAGCCGTCCGCGCCAGATGTCGCACCAGAGCAGCAGGCCACGCCCAAGGACGCCGTAGACGACGTTTTGAATCCCCAGACGGATGACAAGCCGGAAGAGCCTGAACAGGCAGAAAAGCCAGCACAGGCCGATACGCCGAAGGCTGATCCGCCCGCACAGGCAGACGCACCGCCCGCCGCAGCGTCGGATACCCCGCCCGTAGCGGAAACCCCGCCGGCGCCCGAACCGGAAGCTCCGGAGCAACAGGCCGATGTGCCCCCCGCCCCTGCAGCGGATGCGCCGCCCGTAGCGGAAACGCCGCGGGCACCCGACCCGGAAACCCCCGAGGTACAGGCGGATGCGCCGCCCGCGCCGGCGGCAGAGACCCCAAGAGCCGAGGTGGCAAAGCCTGATCCGCTGGCGCAGATCGAAGCGTTGCGCCGCCAGCTGGACGCGCCGCCTGCTGCGGCGGCGGACAACGCCCCTGATGCGGGCGAGTTGGTTGAGGAAACCGTGGACCGCGATGACGTGCGTCGGTCCAGCGAGGATTTTCAGACCGATCTGTCCGGCAACGTAAAGGACAAAGACAAGCCCGAGAACCGGGACAAGGCCAAGAATGACGATGACGACGACGGCCTGGATCCCTTGGCCAAGATGGCCATTATCGGTTTGGGGGCTGTGGCCCTGTCAGAGATCCTCGACAAGGACGACCGCGTGGTGTCCAATTCTGGCGACCGGGTGGTGGTCGAACAGGGAGGTCAGTTCCGCGTCATCCGCAACGACGATGTTTTGTTGCGTCGTCCGGGGGCCGAGGTTGAGACTCGCCGGTTTGACGATGGATCGACCCGCACGCGCCTGACCTATGAGGACGGAACGGTGGTGGAAACCATCCGCGCCGCCGATGGCCGGGTGCTGCGCCGGGTGCGTCGTTTGCCGGACGGCACCGACGTTGTTCTGTTCGATGACACGCAGGCCAGCCCGGACGTCGAGATCACCGAGTTGCCGCGTGCTCAGGAGCGCAACAGGGTCGATTATCGCGACATCGAAGAGGATGCACTGGCCCGGGCGCTGGCCGCCAATGGCACGTCGGGTGTGAACCGCAGCTTTTCGCTGGCTCAGGTGCGCAACATCGACGCCGTGCGCCATCTGGTGCCAGAGATCACCGTGGACACCATCCAGTTTGAGACCAACTCGGCCGCGATCCGCGTCGATGAGGCCGAGGAACTGGCCGCGCTGGGCAATGCGATGCGCGACGCCATCGACCGCAACCCGGCAGAGGTGTTCCTGATCGAGGGCCACACCGATGCGGTGGGCAGCTATGCCTACAACCTTGCCCTGTCGGACCGGCGTGCGGAGTCGGTCGCGCTTGCCCTGACCGAGTATTTTGAGGTTCCGCCGGAGAATATGGTGTTGCAGGGTTACGGTGAGGGTGACCTTCTGGTGCCGACCGATGTGGCCGAGCGCGCCAACCGTCGCGCCGCCGTGCGCCGCATCACGCCGCTGCTTACAGCGCGGTAACCAACGACCCAAAAGACACGAGAAAGCGCCCCCGGTGGACCTCCACCGGGGGCGTTTGCGTTTTTGGTCGGGAATACCTCCGTTGTCGGAAAGCGCGGAAAGGCGTTTCATGACGCTGCGTCAAGACGTGCGCCGGGCTGTGTCCTGTCTGCTGCCATCCTGCCGGGGCTGCTCCCGCGTTTTGGGCCAAAGAATTCATGACGTCCGTCCAACCCCTTTGTGAAAGGAATTGCCGATGAAACGCCTCCTTCTCGTCACGGCCGCGTTCAGCGTGCTGGCGACGTCCTTCTCAGCGCCCGCAAGCGCCCAGAATTTCGACATCAAGCAGTTGTGCAACCCGGCATTGGGCGTCAAATGCCCCGATGCCTTCAAGGGAACGGCAAAGCGGGTGCCTGCCAAAAGAAATCCACCCAAGGTCGTTGTTCAACAGCCCAAGAAAAAGGTGTTCGTGCCGCAGGTGATCGTCACCCAGCCGCCGAAAAAGACCACGCGCCCGGTGCATGTGGTGCCGCACAAGCAGGTGACCCCACAGGTCAAGGTGCCGAACGTCCGGATTGTGACGCCCAAAGACAAGGCGCCGACCATCCGGGTGCCAAACGTCAAGGTCGCTCCGGGAATCCGTGTGCCCGACGTCCAGATCGCCGTGCCGCCAAAGGTGCGCCAACCCGCCGTCAAAGTGACCCCCAATGGCAGGGTTGTTGTGAAACCGGGTGCGGTGAATATCGACGATCTGCGTAAGCAGTTGGCTGGTGAACTTGTCGGTCGTAATGGTGGAACCATCAAGGTCGGCCCGCGTCCGGGTAAGGTGGTCCGGATCCCCACCGGCAATATCGATCTGGGGTCCAGTCAGCGTCAGGCCGACATCGTGGCGCTGCGAGACGTGGCCAAGGTGGCCGCTGCCGTGGGGCTTGCCGCCGGGGCCGTCAAGGTTCTGGACCGCACGCTGACGGATCAGGAAATCCGCAGATCCTCGCAGGATTTCGGCGCTGTGCTGGGTCAGGTCGGGATCAAGACCGGCACGCTGGACTATCGTCGTGTCGACATGGGCAAAGTGCTGACAACCGGCGACCGCGTCGTGACCAACAGCGGCGACCGCATGGTGGTGGAAAACAACGGCGTCATGCGTGTCTTGCGCAACGATGACGTACTGCTGAACCGCCCCGGCACCAATGTGCAGGTCTACCAGTTCAAGGATGGGTCGACCCGCAATATCATGGCCTATGAGGATGGCAGCGAGGTCGAGACCCTGCGCGCTCCGGACGGGCGCGTGTTGCGCCGGTCGACCATTGCGCCGGACGGCACTGAGGTGGTGCTGTTCGACGATACCAAGCAGACCGATCAGGTGCACGTCAACCAATTGCCAGATGCCCCGGCCACCACTGTTGTTGCCTATCAAAGCAACAGCGACATGAGCGGCGCGCTGGGCGGCGAGACCAGTGTCGAGGCGGGGCGCTATTTCTCGCTGGCGCAGGTTCGGGACATCGACGCTGTGCGCAAGATGGCACCGGGGATCAATATCGACACGATCCACTTTGCCTCTAACTCAGCCGCGATCCGCCCTGAAGAGGCTGAAGAACTGGCCGCGCTGGGCTATGCTATGCTGGAGGCGATTGCCGCAGACCCGCGTGAAGTGTTCCTGATCGAGGGCCACACCGACGCGCGCGGACATGAGGCGCACAACCTGTCGCTGTCGGACCGGCGCGCGGAGTCGGTGGCGCTCGCGCTGATCGAGTATTTCGGAGTGCCGCCAGAAAATATCGTGCTGCAAGGGTATGGTGAAAGCGATTTGCTGATCGTCACCGAAGCCGCCGAACAGGCCAACCGTCGTGCCGCCGTGCGCCGCATTACGCCGCTGCTGACCGATCTGTAGCAGCAACAGATCAAGACAAGCCCCCGGTGCCTTTGGCGTCGGGGGCTTTCGTTTGGTCCCGTGCGGGTCAGTCGATCAGCACGCCTTCGGTCACATAGACCGCGCGGTAGGTTTCCGGGCTGTTGTCAATGTGCAGCGTGCCGCGCAGGGTGATCTTTGTCGCCTCGGGCATGTCCGGCACGGCACGCTTCATCTTGACCTCCAGCGAGGGGCCATAGCCGTTCTCGCCGCAAAAAGGGCAGTCCGCCGGGTCCGGAACCAGAAGAAAGCTGGAGACATAGGCCTGTGCCTCGACCGGGACGTAATAGCCGGTGATCTCAAAGCTGTCGGCCATGGCGCGCAGGTCATCCGGAATGATCTTGGCCACCGACCAACTGGTTTCGGTCTCTGTCTCTTTGTATTCGATCGCCTCGATCAGATTCCACGGATTGGCAAGAGCGGGCGGCGCGGTGGCAAGAAGGGCAATCAGGGGCAGGGTGCGCATAAGACCTCCGACAGGGTTGCGTCATGGTAGTGCGCGGCTGATCTGTACGCCAGTCCAAGGGCGTACAGCGGCGCGTTTCTGCCCGGTTATGTATCGGTGTCGGAATGGGACGCGCGTGCGTCTGAATGGGTCGGGTGTGGGCGGTTGGCCTTGCTGCGCAAGGCCAACCGCCCACCGTAACTTTCGCGATGGGACGCGAAAATTACACCATCATCTCCTTGGTCGAGGATAGCGTCACATCCGGGTAATCGCGTTCGATCCGGTCGATATCCCATTGCAGCCGCGTCAGATAGACCACGTCGCCGTCGTGGTCGTAGCTGATGTGTTGCTTGTTGGCGTTGATGAACTTTTCCACCGCGTCCTTGGCCCCGTGTACCCAACGGGCAGAGGTGAACTGAGACACGTCAAAACGGACCGGCAGGCCGTATTCCAGTTCGATCCGGCTGCCGAGCACCTCAAACTGCAAGGCCCCCACGACACCGACGATAAAGCCGGAGCCAATCATTGGCTTGAACACCTTGGCGGCACCCTCTTCGGCGAATTGCATCAGCGCCTTTTCAAGGTGTTTGGCCTTCATCGGGTCGCCCGCGCGCACGGTCTGCAACAGTTCCGGCGCAAAGGACGGAATGCCGGCAACCTTGAGCATTTCGCCCTCTGTCAGTGTGTCCCCGATACGCAGTTGTCCGTGGTTGGGAATGCCGATGATGTCACCCGCCCAGGCCTCTTCGGCCAGCTCGCGGTCCGAGGCGAGGAACAGCACCGGGTTGGAAATCGCCATGGGTTTCTTGGTGCGTACATGAGTCAGCTTCATCCCGCGGGTGAAATGCCCCGAGGCCATGCGGACAAAGGCCACGCGGTCGCGGTGCTTGGGGTCCATGTTGGCCTGCACCTTGAATACAAAACCAGCGACCTTCTTTTCCTCTGGGGCAATAGCGCGCGGGCTGGCCTTTTGCACCTGTGGTTCGGGGCCATAGGTGCCGATGCCGTCCATCAACTCCTTGACGCCGAAAGAGTTGATCGCAGAGCCGAACCAGATCGGGGTCATATGACCCTCCAGCACCGATTGCGGGTTGAGCGTGGGCAGCAGTTCGCGCGCCATCTCGACCTCGTCGCGCAGCTGTTCCAGCAGGGCGGGGGGAATGTGATCCTCCATCCGGGGATCGTCGAGCCCCTGTAGCGTGATCGTCTCGGCCACCTTGTTGCGGTCGGCGCGGTCCATCAGTTCCAGCCGGTCGTTCAGCATGTCGTAACAGCCAAGGAAATCGCGGCCCTGACCGATGGGCCATGACGCGGGGGTGACGTCGATGGCCAGATTTTCCTGAATCTCATCGATGATGTCGAAGGTGTCGCGCGCCTCGCGGTCCATCTTGTTGCAAAAGGTCAGGATCGGCAGGTCGCGCAGGCGGCACACCTCGAACAGCTTGCGGGTCTGGCTTTCCACGCCTTTCGCACCGTCGATCACCATCACGGCGGCGTCCACCGCCGTCAGCGTCCGGTAGGTGTCTTCGGAGAAATCAGAGTGGCCGGGTGTATCCACCAGATTGAAGCGAAAGTTCTTGTCCTTACTGGCGAAATCGAACGACATCGCCGAAGCCGAGACAGAGATGCCCCGGTCCTTTTCCATCTGCATGAAGTCCGATCGCGTGCGCCGCGCCTCACCCTTGGCGCGTACCTGTCCGGCCATTTGGATGGCGCCGCCAAACAAAAGGAACTTTTCGGTCAAGGTCGTCTTGCCGGCGTCCGGGTGCGAAATGATCGCAAAGGTCCGGCGGCGGGCGATTTCGGGCGGCAGGGGGGGGCGGTTGTCCAACATGCGCGCGATATAGACGTGGTGCGGGCCGGGGGCAATCGCCACTTCTTGTTGGGTCTTGGGATTGCCTGATCACTTACGCCGACCATCAAAGCTGGGCAACACGGCGGGCACATATCAAGGCGCGGTCGTCACTAGTTTGAAATCCTTCGCAATCAGCGCTGACCCAAGCAAGTCCTGTGACTGAGATGCGCATTCCCGCCCGCGGCAGGTTGACTCGAATTTTGCAACACATGAGAGTGCAGCCAAGATTTTTGCCGGCCACCGGATCCAGCCATTATCTCAACGAAATGATAAGTTGACACCGCAAGGAAATTCGAGAAATGCCCAGTCCCCAATCATATCAATACTACTATTCCCAGGGGACGAGTGACCCGGCGAACCCAGCCAACGCCGTTTTTACCCTCAGTGCGCCGACTGCCGTCGAAAACACTGTCACGGACTCCGAAGACGCAAGCCTGGATGACACGACCGCTGTCGGCGGTGCATTGGATTGGTCAGCAGCAGGTTTTCCGACGACTTTCTATGGGTACACAGACTCGGGCGATCCAATACTTCAAGTGACTGTATATGGGGACGATTATTTCTATATCTTGTCCGACAACGGCTCTTTGTCTGGAACGTCGTTTACCTTTAGTAACACGCAGCCCTATATGTACTGCTTTGCCGCCGGAACGATGATCGCGACGGATAATGGCGAAGTCGCGGTCGAGACGCTTAGGACGGGCGACAGTGTCCGCACCTCTGACGGTGCCGTCACGGCTGTCAAATGGATCGGTCGCCAGACCATGGTGCCTATGTTCGCAGGCACCCGCTGCCAACCCGTCCGCATCCGCGCCGGTGCGCTGGGCCATGGTCTGCCGCACAGCGACCTGACAGTCACCGCCGACCATGGCATGGTGTTCTACCCCTCAAGTGGCGAAACGGTAGAGGAAGCCACGCAAGACGGTCTGGTGATCAACGCAAGCGCGCTGGTCAATGGGGGAGCGATTGATTGGCTGCCGATGGCGGAACTGCCCGACCGGTTCACCGTCTACCATATCGAAACCGCCGCTCATGACGTGATCCTTGCCAATGGCGCGGCGGCAGAGACATTCATTGATTACGCCGGGCGGCGGCAATTCGACAACTACGCCGAATATATCGCGCTATATGGCGACGACAGGGTGGTTGCGGAAAACCCGCTGCCCCGCATCAGCGCGGCGCGTCTGGTGCCACCTGCGATCCGGCAGCGGATTGAAGGGCACTCTGGCATTCGCCAGGCGATCTGACCGGCCCGGCGATACTGCTGGTCCGGACATGTCCCAAAACCGTGTCTTGAAAGCAGACCTCTTTCCTGTCATGGTGAACGTACCGTGAACATTTCGGAGGGGAAGACGATGGACCTGAGGGAAATTGCAGACGAACTGGTCGCCGGGTGCCGTGAAGGGCGCGAGCTTGAAAATCTCGACAAGATCTATGCCGCCGACGCGGTTTCGGTCGAGGCGATGCCGATGCAGGGCATGGACAGTGCCGAAACCCACGGGATTGACGGGATCAAGGGCAAACATGCCTGGTGGTCGTCCACGTTCGAGGTGCTGGACGGTAAGGTCAGCGGCCCGTTCCTGCATGGCGACAACAGCTTTGCCGTGATTTTTGAGATGAAGGCCAAGCATCGCGACAGCGGTGAGGTCAGCGATATGCACGAGGTCGGCATCTACACTGTCGGTAACGGCAAGATCGTGCGTGAGGCGTTTTACTACACCATGTGATCGGGTCGGGCTGAATGGTACGGCTGTTCAACCGCCCGACGACTTGCGCAATACATCCGCCGCATCGGGGCGGTTCAGCAGATGCTCTTCGACCTCAAGCGCGTGGGGATTGCTGCGGCGGTGGCCGGGCAGCAGATCGGACAGTTCAAGATCCTTGGGCAGGGCGGCGCGGGTGCGGGTGTCGACCAGCATGGATTCCGCTGCAATCCCTTCGGCATAGATGATCTGATGGGTATCGAACAGCATTTGGTAATAGTCCACAAACCCGCCCTTGCGCCGGGCGACGCTGTCGCCATTCACTAGGTGGCGCGCCCGGACCAACAGTTCAGACCGACCCGCGCCCAGATGGTCGCGGCGTTGGTAGATGAACAGACGGTGGTCGGGCGAAACCAGCAGATCGCGGGTGTTGTTCAGCACGCCCTCACGGATGCAGATCGGCGCAAAGGCCCCCACCGCGCGCACCGTCTGGTGGCCAAGCCAGCGGATCGGCTGCGGGCCGTCATCGCGGGTCAGGATGCGGTCGCCGACGGTCAACTCTTCGACCGCACGCTGTGCGCCATCGGCCAGCGTGATCATCGTCCCGGCCGTAAAGGACACGCAGGCCACCTGCGCGTAACGGGGCAAGGCAGCCTCAACATCCACGCCAACCAGAACGTAGTCCGCGCGGGGCGTCATCGGGGCCAGCGGCAGCAGATAGACCTCTGCCGCGTTGCCTTCGCCATCAACCTCAACCAGTACAAGTGCCTCTGTCGTCTGGCCGTCACCGGACATGAAGGTCACGCAGCAATCCAGATGCAGATCGGACCCCGCTGCCCCCAACGCGCTGCCCTGTGCCACGCGAAAGGGCGGGGTGGCACCGGTGACCACACCCAGCGGTTTCAACACGGCCAGCGGCGACAGTCGATAAACATCGTCGTGCACAAGTTCGTCGGCAAAACCAATGGCATCGCCCAAGTTGGCACCATTCACCACGCGCAGCATGTCCGCGCGATAAACTTGCAGGCTTTGCGTGGCGCGGGTGGGATCAGATTGGGACATGGAACTTTCGCAACTGGGATGGGTGTCTGGATAGCCGCGGTTGCCCATTGTATGCCAGCACAATGTGGCTTCAAATAGCCGTATCTCCGATGTTTTGTCGGCACTTGAGAAACAGTATCATAGGGAGCAGGAAATGGATCTGGGTATTCGCGGCAAGCGGGCGCTGGTCTGCGCGTCTAGCAAGGGATTGGGGCGCGGTTGCGCCGAGGCGCTGGCAGAGGCGGGCGTTGACCTTGTCATGAACGCGCGCGGCAGCGACGCGCTGGAAGAGACGGCGCAGGATCTGCGCGACCGATACGGTGTGTCGATCACCACGGTCGCGGCGGACATCGTGTCCGAAGAGGGCCGCGCCAAGGTGCTGGAACAGGCGGGTGACGTCGACATCCTTGTGAACAATGCGGGCGGTCCGCCTCCGGGGATGTGGTCTGATTGGGGCCGTGAGGATTTCATCAAGGCGCTGGACGCCAACATGCTCACGCCGATCGCGTTGATGACGGCGCTCATGCCGTTGATGATCAACAAGGGGTGGGGCCGGGTGGTCAACATCACTTCTGTATCGGTCAAGGCACCGGTGGGTGTGCTGGGCCTGTCAAATTCGGCCCGCACCGGTTTGACCGGTTATGTCGCGGGCACCTCGCGGCAGGTGGCGCCCAAGGGCGTGATCGTGAACAACCTGCTGCCGGGCATCCATGCCACCGACCGCGCCGATGCGCTGGACGGGGCGGTGGTCAAAGCCAAGGGGATCACGCTGGAGGACGCCCGCGCCGAGCGGTTCAGCACCATTCCCGCCGGGCGCTATGGCACCCGTGAAGAGTTTGGCAAGATGTGTGCCTTTCTCTGCTCGCAGCACGCGGGGTTCATCGTGGGCCAGAACATCCTGCTGGATGGCGGCGCCAGCAACATGACGATGTAAGCCGATGGCGCGCGGTCCCGACGGGCAGGGCGGCGGCGCGGGGTTTTCCCTTGCTGACCAGCTGTTCAATGCCGACACCCTGCGCGATCTGGCGCAGGATTACGCAGTGCTGCCCGGTTTCGATACCGCGCGCTTTCACTCCGATGCCTTGGGCGGGCTGGAGGGGCGCGGATTGCTCCAGCGGCTGGACTGGATCGCGACCTGTGTCGAGGCGCAATTGCCAAAGGCATTCCCGGCGATGGCCGAGGCGCTGGAGGCGGCCTTGCCCGATCCGCTGGACCCGTCGTTGACGGACGATGATTTCGGGCGCTTCATCCATGCGGTGCCGGGCATTCTGGCGGTGCGGCACGGGCTGGAGGATCACCGGGATCGCGCGTTGGACCTCATTTACGAGGCCACGAAACGGTTCTCGATGGAGTTCTACATCCGCCCTTTCCTGAACCGCTGGCCGGATCAGACTTTGGCGCGGATGGACGACTGGGCGCGCGACGACAACTATCATGTGCGGCGGCTGGTGAGCGAGGGCACGCGCCCGCGCCTACCCTGGGCGGCCAACATCACGCTGGACCCGGCAGTGCCGCTGCGGTTTCTGGATGTGCTGCACGCCGATTCCACACGCTATGTCACACGGTCGGTGGCCAACCACATGAACGACCTGTCAAAAGTGATGCCGGACACGGTGGTGGACCGGTTGCGCAATTGGCAGGGGCAGGGACGGCAGGACGGACGAGAGATCGATTGGATGACCCGCCACGCCCTGCGCACGGCGGTCAAACGCGGAGAGCCGGGGGCGCTGGACCTGTTGGGTTATCGTCCGGGCCAGGTCAACGCGCGGATCGAGGCCATGCCCGCGTCGGTCCGGATTGGTGAGGCTTTGGAGTTTGCCGTGGTGCTGGAGGCGGACGCGCCCTTGCCGGTGCTGGTGGATTACCGGCTGCGCTTTCACCGTCCCAAGGGCCCGGCGGAAAAGGTGTTCAAGCTGAAGACCGGACAGGTGGTGCCGGGCAAGCCCCTGCGGCTGACCAAGCGCCAAATGTTGAGAGGCAACGCGACCACCTACACGCTGCATCCGGGACGGCATGGCGTGATAATTCAGGTCAATGGACAGGACGTGGCAGAGGCTGTGTTTGAGCTGTTGCCTGCGCAGAGCTAATGCGTCACGCCTGTTCCCAACGGGCCTCTAGCGCCTCCAACGCCTTGATGCGTTCTGCCGTCTTGGGGTGGGACATCAGCCATGCGGGCACAGCGCCAGAGCGGCTTTGCGTCAACTCTTCCAACTTGCCGAACAGCGTCTTTTGCGGCCCCACGCCGACGCCCGCCTTGACCAGCAGGGCGGCTGCGTAGGCATCCGCCTCATACTCATCCGACCGCGACAGCCGTGCCGCCAGCAGCGAGGCCAACCCGTTGGCGATCATGACGCCGACCCCGGGCAAAAAGCGGCTAAGCACCATGGCAAGCGCCGTGCGCAATGCGTTCTGACCGGAGAAGTCGATCATCCGCCGCCGCGAGTGCCCCAGAGCGACATGGCCCAATTCATGCGCGATCACGCTGGCCATTTCCTCTGCCGTGACCTCACCCTGCTGGTATTTGCGGTAAAATCCGCGCGTGATGAAAATGCGTCCGTCGGGGGCGGCAAGGCCGTTGATCGGGTCGATCTCGTAGATGTTCACCCGGATGCGCGGCAGGTCCAGCGCGGCGGCCATGCGATCCGTTAGCCGTTTGAGGCGCGGATCGGCCAGTTCGGTCGACTTGACGTCCAACTCTTTCGCCGTCCGCCAAGCGGAGAAACGGTAGTAGACGAGGCCATAGAGGAGGGCGAGCAGGATCGGGGTGAGTTTGAACATGATTGGAATATGGGGCGGCAGCGCGCGCAAGGAAAGGCGCGCGCTGTCCTGTTTGCCAAATCGTCAGCCAAAGAGTGTCTGAAACGTGCCCTCTGACAGCGACTTGAGCTCTGCCAGCGGAGCTTCGGACCGGCCAAACCGCACGGAATCGCCGGTGAAACGACCGACTGAGGTGACATGCACACCCGCCCGACCAGCGGCGATCATCAGCGCCTCTGCTGAATCAAAGTTGCAGGCGATCAGGTAGCGGCCCTGATCCTCACCGAACAGGGTTGCGGTGTCATCGGTGTCGATCTGAACGCCGACGCCAGAGGCGGCTGCCATCTCGAACGCCGCCAGTGCCAACCCGCCGTCGGACAGGTCGGTGCAGCAGCGGATCCAGTCGCGGTTGGCGCGAATGAATTCTCCGGCAGCTTTCTCTGCGGCCAGATCAACCGTTGGCGCGTCGCCGTCTTCGCGGTTGAACACCTCATACAGCAGAGCGGACTGACCAAGGTGGCCCTGTGTTTCCCCCACCAGCAGCGCAACGTGGCCGTCGCGGGCATAGTCGAGGATCGGCTCCTCATCCGCTGCGATCAGGCCCACGGCACCGATGGTCGGCGTGGGCAGGATGCCCTGACCGTCGGTTTCGTTGTACAGGGACACGTTGCCCGACACGATCGGCATGTCCAGCGCGATGCAGGCCTGTCCGATTCCGTCCAGCGCGCCGACAAACTGGCCCATGATCTCTGGCTTTTCGGGGTTGCCGAAATTGAGGTTGTCGGTGGTCGCCAGCGGCAGTGCGCCCACGGCGCAAAGGTTGCGATAAGCCTCGGCCACCGCCTGTTTGCCGCCCTCGACCGGGTTCGCGCGGACGTAGCGGGGGGTCACGTCGCTGGTAAAGGCCAGTTTCTTGTCGGTGCCATGCACGCGGATCACGCCCGCGCCGAAACCGGGCACACGCATCGTGTCAGCCATGACCTGACTGTCGTATTGGTCATAAACCCACGCGCGCGAGCAGTAGTTGGGGGTTTGCACCAGCGCACGCAGCGCGTCGATGGCATCAATCTGCGGCACGTCCTCCAGCGGAACCGCCTCTTCGGTCGGCTGCCACGGGCGGTCGTATTCCGGGGCAGAGGAGGCCAGCGTGGACAGGGGCAGGTCGGCCACACAGGTGCCGTTGTGCATGATGAGAAAGCGGTCTTCGGCGATGGTTTCCCCGACAATTGCGAAATCGAGGTCCCATTTGTCGAAGACGGCTTTGGCCTCGGTTTCTTTGGCGGGGTCCAACACCATGAGCATCCGCTCTTGTGACTCGGATAGCATCATCTCATAGGCGGTCATGTTGGTTTCGCGCTGCGGCACGTTTTCAAGGTCGAGCCGGATGCCAAGGCCGCCTTTGTCGCCCATTTCCACAGCCGAACAGGTCAGACCAGCCGCGCCCATGTCCTGAATGGAGATCACCGCGCCGGTCTGCATCAGTTCCAGCGTCGCCTCCATCAGGCGTTTTTCGGTGAAGGGGTCGCCGACCTGAACGGTTGGGCGCTTTTCCTCAATGCTGTCGTCAAATTCGGCGCTGGCCATAGTCGCACCACCAACACCGTCGCGGCCTGTCTTGGCCCCCAAATAGACCACCGGGCGGCCAATGCCGCTGGCGGCGGAGTAGAAAATCTTGTCCGTGTCCGCCAGTCCGGCAGCAAAGGCATTCACAAGGCAGTTGCCATTGTAGGCGGGGTGAAAGCGGACTTCGCCGCCTACTGTGGGCACGCCAAAGGCATTGCCATAGCCGCCGACGCCCTCAACCACGCCATGCACCAGTTGCCGAGTCTTGGGGTGTTCCTTTTCGCCAAACGACAATGAGTTCATTGCCGCGATGGGACGCGCGCCCATGGTAAAGACGTCCCGCAGGATGCCGCCAACCCCGGTCGCCGCCCCCTGATACGGTTCGATGTAAGAGGGGTGGTTGTGGCTTTCCATCTTGAAAACCACGGCTTGCCCGTCGCCAATGTCCACCACGCCCGCGTTTTCGCCAGGGCCGCAGATGACCTGCGGGCCCGTGGTGGGCAGCTTGCGCAGGTGCAACTTTGACGACTTGTAGGAACAGTGTTCGTTCCACATGGCCGAAAAGATACCCAGTTCCGTGAAACTGGGCTCTCTGTTCAGGATGCGGAGGATCTGCGCGTATTCGTCGGGATTGATCCCGTGCGCCTTGATCAGTTCCTCTGTGATGGCCGGTTCCTGCATCCTCAATCCCCCGTCTGCTCTGTCGAGGGGTCTTTACGCCAAGGGCCGGTACAGGAAAAGGGGGCGCATTGTGCTGCCGGACTTGATGCGCGTGTTGACGGCGTGCGGCCGGTTCGCCGGCAACGTCAGGATGTCATGCCGCAAGTGCACAATAATCCATCGCAGACTTTCGGAGTCCCGCATGTATTAGCGGTCAATATACAGCGTATTGTCGTTTCTCTGGCGCGCAGTTCCCGTCATGAGTGTGGCCTTGGAACCTTGTTGGGCGGAGCGCCCGGTGTGTGAGCAGGTGGAAAAGTCCATCGGATTTAGGAATTGCCGGTTTGCACGCGCGATCAGGCGATCCGCGGGCGGTCATTGTCGTTGCGCGCATCGGGTATATCGTGGCTCTACAGCAGTATGTGCCACTGTATGTAGTGGCCGCATGACACTGTCACGAAGTGCCAAAAAAAAGGCCGAGCTCAAAGCTCGGCCGAAGTCCAACAGGGAGGTATGAAAGGTGATCCGCGAATGTGCGTTTCATCTTTCATGTGCTGAATATGTCAGCAATCCCGACTCGATCAAGCCATTTCACGCCGCAACTGCAGCATTCCCGGTATGCGTGATGTGCATACCACAGTTCGGTCTGAGGGGCGAAAGAGGGGTCAGTCGTCCGTCATGGCGCGGATCTGCCGCCGGTGCGCCATGATTTCTTCTTGTACGAAATCTCGAAACGCCGTTACACGCTTGGATTGTCTCAATTCTTCGGGGTAGGCAAGAAAGACTGGAACCTCGACGGATTCCACTTCGGGCAGTACACGTTTGACGTGCGGAAAGTCCTCGATGATGTAATCGGGCAGGACGCCGATCCCAAGATTTGAAATCACCGCCTGCAACACGCCAAAATAGTTGTTTACGGTCAACGTGGCCGTCAGGTCATAACTCAACAGGTGTTGAACCAGCGCCATACCCGCCGAGACCTGCGCCGAATTGGGATTCTGACAAATCAGCCGATGCGCGCTCATGTCCTCCAACTGCTTTGGTTCGCCATTGGCACTCAAGTATTCGGGCGAGGCGTACAGACGCATCCGAATGCTCATCAACTTTTTGCGGATCAGATCTGCTTGGCTTGGTTCTTTCATGCGGATGGCCACATCGGCCTCACGCATGGGCAGATCAAGCACCCGCTCCTCCAGCATCAGGTCGATGTTCAGTTCCGGGAACTTGGCATAGAGTTTCGACAGGCGCGGCGCCAGCCAAAGTGCGCCAAAGCCGTGCGTGGTGGTCACGCGCAGTTCGCCAAACACCTCTTCTTCGCTGTCGCGGATGCGAGCTGTTGCGGCGTCGATTCGTTTGATCATCGAGGAGGTCGCGTCGAACAGCAGTTCGCCCTGTTCCGTCAGAATCAGACCGCGTGCATGACGATGGAAAAGCGTGGTATTGAGGGATTCCTCAAGCGCACGAATCTGCCGCGACACCGCCGACTGCGACAGGTGTAGCGAGTCGCCGGCATGCGTCAGGCTGCCTGCGTCGGCAACCGCATGAAATATTCTTAGCTTGTCCCAGTCCATGATGCTTTGGTCGTTTCCTCGAGAGCTCAGTATACGGCAATTTATTTTTGTTAAGGGCCTTATGGGGCAGATGTGTCAATTCTGCAAAGAATTGTCTGTTCAGGTCAGCAATTGTGACCTATATTTGCACGCAACTGCATCTATATTAGCGTTGGGAGGCGCGCCATGAGCCAGCATCAGATTTCCCTGAGCGATCGTTTCGATCTGGAAAAGCCGACGGTGCTCTTGAACGGCACGCAGGCGCTTGTGCGTTTGATGTTGTCGCAAAAGGCGCGGGACCAGGCGGCAGGGTTGAACACGGCGGGCTATGTCACCGGCTACCGGGGATCTCCGCTGGGGGCTGTCGACCTGCAGATGCGGCGCGCGGAAAAGCTGTTGCGTAGCTCTGACGTCACCTTTCAGGAGGGCCTGAACGAGGATCTGGCCGCGACCGCGATCTGGGGTAGCCAGCAGGCGGAACTGCGCGGTGAGGGTAAATTCGACGGCGTTTTTGGCCTGTGGTACGGCAAGGGGCCGGGGGTCGACCGTTCGGGTGATGCCATGCGCCACGCCAACATGGCGGGCACCTCGCCCCATGGCGGCGTGTTGATGGCGATGGGGGATGACCATACTGGCGAATCCTCGACAGTGCTGCACCAGTCCGAATGGGCGCTCGTGGATGCCTATATGCCGGTGGTCTCTCCTGCAGGGGTGCAGGAAATCCTGGACTACGGCATTTACGGCTACGCGTTGTCGCGGTTTTCTGGTCTTTGGGTTGGCCTGAAAACCATGAAGGACACGATCGAGGCGACCGCCGTTGTGGATGGTCGTCCGGATCGCGTGCAACTGGTGACGCCAGAGTTTGACATGCCTGAGGGCGGGCTGAACATCCGCCTGGGTGATACGCCCCACGCGCAAGAGACGCGGATGATCGACTACAAACGCTTTGCGGCAGAGGCGTTCAGCCACGCCAACAAGATGGACAAGCGCGTGTGGGGTAAACCCGGTGCCAAGATCGGCTTTGTGGCGGCGGGGAAGAACTGGCTGGATCTGCAACACGCGTTGGCGCTGCTGGGTGTCGATGAGGAAGAGGCAGGGCGGTTGGGCATCACCACCTACAAGATCGGCCAGACCTTTCCGCTGGATATGCGCGGCTTTCACGACTGGGCCGAAGGGCTGGATCTGATCGTCATCGTCGAGGAAAAGCGCAAGCTGATCGAGATTCAGGTCAAGGAGGCGTTGTTCGACGACAACCATCGCCGCGTTTACGGCTGGTACAAAGGCGGGGCAGGCGGTCTACATCGCGAGGAACTGTTCCCAACACGCGGCGCGCTGGATCCCACATGGATTGCGCAAAAGCTGGGCGATATCCTGATCGAGGAAGGGCGCGGCACCGACCGCATCAAGGCCGGGCTGACCCAGATCGCCGAGGCTGCGCGCGCCGACAACCTGCCAGAGATCGCGGCTCGCCTGCCGTACTTCTGCGCCGGGTGCCCGCACAACTCGTCCACCAAGGTGCCAGAGGGCAGCCGCGCCTATGCCGGAATCGGCTGTCACTACATGGTGCAGTGGATGGACCGCGAGACCACCGGCTTTACCCATATGGGGGCCGAGGGCGCGAACTGGATCGGTGAGGCACCGTTTTCCAAGCGGCGCCATGTGTTCCAGAATCTTGGCGACGGCACCTACAACCACTCAGGTGTGCAGGCGATCCGCGCCGCGCTCGCCGCAGGCACCAACATCACCTACAAGATCCTGTTCAACGACGCCGTTGCCATGACCGGTGGCCAGCCGAATGAGGGCGGTTTGACCCCGCAACGTATCGCGGCCGAGGTCAAGGCGATGGGTGTGCAGCACATGACTGTTGTCTACGATGAAAAAGAGGATGTGGACAAAGCGGCATTCCCTGCCGGTGTGCCGCTGGTCGAGCGGGTCGAGATGGACCGCATCCAGCGTGAGATGTCGGAGAAAGAGGGCGTGTCTGCCATCATCTATGTCCAGACCTGCGCCGCTGAAAAACGCCGCCGCCGCAAGCGCGGGACATTCCCGGACCCTGATCAACGCGTCTTTATCAATACCGATGTCTGCGAAGGCTGCGGCGATTGCGGGGTGCAGTCGAACTGTGTCGCTATCGTACCCGAAGAGACCGAACTGGGCCGCAAGCGTGCCATCGATCAAAGCGCCTGCAACAAGGATTTCTCTTGCCTCAAGGGCTTTTGCCCGTCCTTCGTCACGCTAAAGGGCGCGCAGGTGAAAAAGTCCCCGACCACGGCGCTGGAATTGCCGGACCTGCCGATGCCGCAGCTGCCCACGATTGACGGCACCCATAACATCGTCATCACCGGCGTTGGCGGCACCGGCGTCGTGACCATCGGCGCGGTTCTGGCGCAAGCGGCGCAGATTGACGGCAAAGGCGCCGGCATGATGGAAATGGCGGGCCTTGCGCAAAAGGGGGGCGCTGTTCACATCCACTTGCGACTGGCCGAACAGCCCGAAGACATTTCGGCCGTTCGTGTGGCAACCGGTGAGGCGCACGCGCTGATCGGCGGTGATCTGGTGGTCTCTGCCGGGTCCAAGACTTTGGGCCTGACCAGTACAGGTCGCACCGGCGGGGTGGTCAACAGCCATGAGATCATCACCGGCGACTTTACACGCAATACCGAATTTACCTTGCCGACCGACCAGTTGCGCCTCGCGCTGGAGGCGCGGTTGCAGGATCGGGTGGCCTTCTTCGATGCCTCGGATCTGGCGCGGGTGACGCTGGGGGATTCAATCTTTTCGAACATGATGATCCTTGGCGCGGCTTGGCAGCAGGGGCTGATCCCGCTGTCGCATCAGGCGATCCTGCAGGCTGTCGACCTGAACGGCGCGGCGGTGGACCGCAACAAGCGCGCGTTTGAAATTGGCCGCTGGGCGGTGACCCATCCTGCTGACGCCCAAACGCTGCTGACGCCAAATGTCGTGTCGTTGCCCAAGACCGTGGAAGAGCGGATTGCCTATCGCGCCGAACACCTGATTGCTTATCAGGGCAAGGGGCTGGCCAAACGCTATCGCAAGATGGTGGATGGCGTCGCGGACCCCTCGCTGAAAGAGGCGGTGGCCAAAAGCTATCACAAGCTGTTGGCCTACAAGGACGAATACGAGGTGGCGCGCCTGCTGCTGGACACTCGCGACAAGGCGGCACAGACCTTTGACGGTGATTTCGAGATGTCGTTTCACCTTGCGCCGCCGATCCTGTCAAAGACCGGTAGCGACGGCCGCCCGGTGAAGAAACGCTTTGGCGAGGGCATGTTGCGCTGGTTCCGCTTGCTGGCTCGGATGAAACGGTTGCGAGGTACGCCGTTCGATCCGTTTGGCCGGACAGAGGAACGCCGGATGGAGCGCGCGCTGATCGCCCAGTATGAGGCTGACATGGCGGAATGGCTGCCCAAGGCGCGCCCCGAGACGATGGAGGCGCTGCTGGCGCTGGCCGAATTGCCGTTGCAAATTCGTGGTTTTGGTCCGGTCAAGGCCGCCAATGAGGCCAAGGCCGCTAAACGGCGCGAAGAGTTGCTTTCTGTTCTGCGTCAGGGTGGTGCGCCCCTCAAAGAGGCCGCCGAGTAGGGGGCGCGGCGATCCCGGTCACGAAAGCTTCATGAAGACGTCACAAAATCTGGTCAGAACGGGCGAACCGCAGTAAAATGCTCGAAAGTTCCAGGAAGGATTCAATGCAGATGCCCAATCGGCGTCATATTGCCCGTGACATCTCATACAGCTATTCGGCCAGCACTCGCGGCGGCCGCGCCATGATCAGGCTGATGGAAAACGCCACTGGGCGTTTCGGCCTGATCAAGCGTGCCAAGGGCTATGAAGAAGAAGTGGCCAGAGGCCGCGATTTCTGGGAAGTGATCGTCGAGCGTTACGGTCTGGGTCTGGATGTGATCGGCGGATCGCTGGATAACATCCCCAAGGACGGCCCGCTTATCGTGATTGCCAACCATCCCTACGGCATCCTTGATGGATTGATCATGGGGCACATTCTGTCGGTTGTTCGGGGCGATTTCCGCATCTTGGCCAATAGTGTGTTCCGCAAGGCCGAAGAACTGAACAAGATCATTCTGCCGGTCAATTTTGATGAGTCCAAAGAGGCGATGCAGCAGAACATCGCTACGCGTAAAGAGGCGATGAGCTATCTGGGCGAGGGCGGATGCATCGGTATCTTTCCCGGCGGCACCGTCGCCACGGCAGAACGCCCCTTTGGCAAGCCGATGGATCCGGGCTGGCGGACCTTTACCGCCCGGCTGATCGCCAAGTCGAATGCGACAGTGGTGCCGATCTACTTTGACGGGCACACCTCGCGGCTGTTTCAGCTGGCCAGCCATCTGCACACCACGCTGCGCATGGGCCTGTTGATCAAGGAATTCCGCAAACGGGTCGATACGCCGGTCCGGGTCAGCATCGGCGCGCCGATCCCGCGTGCGGACATCGACGCGCGCGCAAAAGACGCGCGGGCGATGATGGATTTCCTGCGCAAAGCGACGTATGAGCTGTCTCCGACTCCCCTGACGTCTTACGACTACGGGTTCGAGTTCGAAGAGAGGCACAGGGACAAGCTGAAGGCGCGCCACTGACAGACGCGCCACAGGGTTTGAGCGGGGCGCAGATGGCAGTGGGTATCTTTGACAGTGGTCTTGGCGGGCTGACGGTTCTCGACGCGGTGTCGAAACGTTTGCCGGACGTGCGGTTTGTCTATTTCGGCGACAACAAACATGCACCTTATGGGGTGCGGGATGCGGATGACGTCTACAACCTGACCTGTGCAGCGGTGGAACGGCTGTGGGATGCGGGCTGTGACCTCGTGATCCTTGCCTGCAACACCGCAAGTGCGGCGGCGCTGCGGCGGATGCAGGAAAGCTGGATCCCGCAGGACAAGCGTGTGCTGGGCGTGTTTGTGCCATTGATCGAGGCCCTGACCGAACGGCAGTGGGGCGACAACAGCCCCCCGCGAGAGGTGGCCGTCAAACATGTGGCGCTGTTTGCGACGCCTGCCACGGTGCGCAGCCGAGCCTTTCAACGTGAACTGGCTTTTCGCGCCATCGGCGTCGACGTCGAGGCGCAGGCCTGCGGCGGGTTGGTGGATGCCATCGAAGAGGGCGACATGATCCTCGCCGAGGCGCTGGTACGCAGCCATGTGGACGCGCTGAAACGCAAGATGCCAGAGCCGGAGGCCGCCATCCTTGGCTGTACGCATTATCCGCTGATGCAGGAAATCTTTCAGGACGCACTGGGGCCGCAGGTGACGGTCTATTCGCAGGCCAATCTGGTGGCCGATGCGCTGGCAGACTACCTTGTACGGCATCCCGGCATGTTGGGCAGTGGCGGCGAAAGCGGCTTTTTGACCACCGGAAATCCGCTGAAGGTGTCGCAGCACGCAACGCAATTCTTGCGCCATAAGATTAGCTTTGACGCCGCCTGATCTGGTTCGGCCCGGATTGATTTTTGCGGGCGATTGGCCTATATTCAAGGACGAAGGAGATCAGACCATGTCTATGAACGGACCACTTCCCCCGATCGTCTGACCCGATGTCCGCCTAGGCATTGGGCCAAATGTCCTGCCGAGGCGGCAACGCACTCATGACCTTGCTGTAGATCGGCTGCGCCTCTGGTGCGGTTTCCATCGCCTGTGACAGGCGTTGGTAGTCGGCCTGCACTTTCTCACCCAAGGCCACCAACGTATCCAGCGCCTGCTTCTTGCGCTCTGAACTAAGGGCTGCAAACTCTGCAGTGGCCAGATGGGCGTAATAGCCGTGGAATAGCTGCGAATTGTCAAAGAACCTGTCGCAGGCCACCATCAGTTCGATCTCCAGCCGCCGCCGCACGCCGCGATAGTCGGCAAAGGTGGGGTCGGGGGCCTCTGACGGCACAAAGGGGCGATAGTCCGAGGGACCGGAATCGATCTGATCCTTGAGGGCGGTGATGCGGCGTGTGTCGATGATGCCCGCCACGCTGCGGTCGTCAAAATCGGCGTGGATCAAGATGTCGACCAGAACCTCTTCAAGATGCTCTTGCCGGTCGTCATTGTCGCGCCGTCTTTGCCGCCAATCCGCCATGGTTTGCAGGACGATCTTGCTCAGCCAACCCAGAACACCCACCAGAGAGGTGATCGCCAGCAAAAGTAGCGCGCCGGTGATACTGCGGGTGTCGCCCGCAAACAGCGATTGCAACCACGTCACCCCGTTCAGCCCCGCGCTCCGGGGCGTTCACCCACGTCACCGGACCACCAAGCGCGTTTGATGCCCTGATAGACGGTGATCTTGTCCCCCACCCGAAAGCCGTTCAGCTGTTCTTCCTTGTAGGCAAGGCTTTCGCCGGACCGCCCGCTGTGCTCTTCCCATGTCAGGCGATATCGGTAGCGGTTGTTGACACGGTAATTGGTCGCCTTGGTTCCGGTGACAGTTGCAGTTTCCCGCGCGCCATAGCGCCGCGCGCGCACCGCGGCGACCGCCTTGCGCGCCGGAAACCACATCGCCACCAGTGCCGCGATGCCAAAGACCAGCGCGATCCATTGTGTAATCACCGAAGCTGTCCGGTTTTCGCCGCGGCTGACCTCGATCCGGTCGGGTTCGCTTTCCAGATACCAGATGGGAATGCGCGTGTTGATGGCTGTCTTGTGATAGATGCCAGAACCGACAGATCGGTCCAGCTCTACCGGCAGGTTCCGGTTGGTTTCGAATTGCAGCACAAAGTAGTAGGTGACTTCGCGGTCGCCATCGCTGTCGGTGGTGACGGTCTGGTACTTGTCCAGAACCAATGCCTCTGCCTCCCGTCCCTCAGTGTCAAAGCGGTGCGCAAGGTTCAGCGAAAAGGTGCTGAACAGCGTCAAAAAACCAAGAAACACGAGAAAGATAAGCGTTATCCAGCCGCCCATCCGCCAGAAGAGCCGTAAGAGGGGAACGGGTTTGTTGTCTGCCACCTTTGCCATGGCGGCATATTGGCGAGGACGAACCCGGCGATCAAGCAAAAGCCCGTATGTATTCCGCATTGATCGCAACAAACTGGCCCGCTATATCAAGGGCAAAGGAGCCTGTTCATGTTCGCGTATCCCGCCTTGCGCCTGCGACGATGATCCATCCGCTGCCCCGTGACGGGCGGCTGCTCTTGCTTTGCCATCAATAACCGCGCCCGCGGTGCTCCGCGCGCCATCCCTTGCAGGTGATCCCATGACCCATTCCATCGCCATCATCGGCGCCTCCGGCTATACCGGGGCCGAGCTGATCCGGCTGATTGCCACCCATCCGTCATTTGAAATCAAGGCCTTGGCCGCCAACTCCAAGGCGGGGCAGAGCCTTGCACAGGTCTTTCCCCATCTGCGCCACTTGGATCTGCCCGATTTGGTGACGTGGGAGCAGATCGACTTTTCTCAAATCGACCTGTGTTTTTGCGCCCTCCCACACAAGACCAGCCAAGAGGTGATCTCGCAACTGCCGAAAACGGTGAAGATCGTCGATCTTTCGGCGGATTTCCGGCTACGCGACCCGGCGGACTACGAAAAATGGTACGGCAACCCGCATGCGGCGGTCGAGACCCAGAAAGAGGCGGTCTATGGCTTGACCGAGTTCTACCGGGACGACATCCGCGCGGCACGGCTGGTGGCCGGGACCGGATGCAACGCGGCGACGGGGCAGTATATCCTGCGTCCTTTGATCAGCGGTGGGATTATCGATCTGGACGAGATCATCCTTGACCTGCAATGCGGGGTCAGCGGGGCAGGGCGGTCGCTTAAGGAAAACCTGCTGCACGCGGAATTGAGCGAGGGCACCAACGCCTATGCGGTCGGCAGCACCCACCGCCATCTGGGTGAGTTCGATCAGGAGTTTTCGGCCCTGGCGGGGCGTCCGGTGCAGATCCAGTTCACCCCGCACCTTGGCCCGTTCAATCGTGGCATTCTGGCCACCGGCTATCTGCGCGGTGATCCCCAGGCGGTTCACGCGGCGCTGGTTACCGCCTATGCGGATGAGCCTTTCATCCAGGTGTTGCCGTTTGGCGAGACGCCCTCGACCCACCATGTGCGGGGATCGAATTTCTGCCACATCGGCGTGGCCGGAGACCGGCGTCCGGGGCGGGCGTTGGTGGTGGCCGCGCTGGATAACCTGACCAAGGGCAGCTCTGGCCAAGCCTTGCAGAACGCCAATCTGATGCTGGGTGAGAATGAAACCGCCGGTTTGATGCTGGCGCCCTGTTTCCCCTGATCCAGCTGCGCGCGCAGGTCGATTTGCGCTCTGGTGACGCAAACTTTCAGGGGGCGATGCCCCCTGAACACCCCGCCGGGCGTCTGCAAACCAAGGACGACCCAGCAAAGCTGGGGCGCGGCAAATTGCGCAGCCCCCTCCCCAAGGCGCGCGGCTGGGTCTATATTGCTGCGGTAGCTTGTCGGCGCACTGAAAGAGGTCCTCCATGGCGATGAAATCCCTCAAGAAACAACGCCGAATCCAGATCATTGCCTTGGCGGTCGTGGCTTTGACTGTTTCGACGGTTTTGATTGCGACTGCGATGCGGGACGGGATCAACTTTTTCCGCTCCCCCAGTCAGGTTATGGAAGAGCCGCCCTCACCGGCAGAGGTGTTCCGCATTGGCGGATTGGTCGAAGAGGGGACATTGATCCGGGGAGACGGTGAACAGATCCGCTTTAGCGTGACCGACGGCGGCGCGACGGTGCCGGTGATCTATACTGGCGTGCTGCCGGACCTGTTCGAAGAAAATCAGGGCATGGTCGGCACCGGGCGCTACGTCGATGGCGTGTTCGAGGCGTCCGAGATCTTGGCGAAACACGATGAGACCTACATGCCCAAAGAGGTGGTCGATGCGCTGAAAGCGCAGGGTATCTATCAGGACCCCGACAGCTAGGCACTAGATGTCGTTGTCCCGCGCCTCAGCAAGGAACAGCACCACCCGCAGTCCACCGCCCGCGCCGTGTTCCAGTTTCAGTCCACCTCCGGACTGGCGCGTGAATCCTGCCACGGCGGACAGTCCCAGCCCGCGGCCCTCGTTTGGTGGTTTGGTCGAGTAGAACGGCTCTGCCAGCAGGGCAAGCGCCTCGTCACTGACGCCCGGGCCGTCATCCTCGAGGATAACCGCAATATAGGGCGGTGACGTGTCAGGCGGTGGATCAAGATCGCCGGCGGTGGCGCGCCGTTCCGCGCGAATACGGATCTGGCCCGATCCGGATGTGGCCTCTTGCGCGTTCAGGCCCAGTTGCATCACGGAGGCGCGCAACGCATCGCTGTCCACCCGCACCACCAATGAGTCTGCGGGCGGCACGACCTCTACCGTCATTTCGGATTTCAGAACATCCGTCAGCGCCTCTCCCAGATCAAACAGGGCACTGTTCAGGGGCAGGTCCGACGGCACCAGCCTTGTCCGTCCGCTGGTGGCCAGAAGGTGTCGCACGGTTTGCGCCGCACGCGCCGCCGCTGTCCGGCTTTCACGGATCGCTGCGGCGCGGTCATCCGGGTTTTCCAGCGTCTCGAACAGGTCGAGGTTGCCAAGGATCACCGTCAGGTCGTTGTTGAATTCATGCGCCACGCCGCCGACAAACTGACTCAACGTGCGCGCCTTTTCCGTCGCCGCCGTCCGTTGTCGCGCCGCGCGCAACTCTGTCTGGAGTTTCCAGCCAGAAATCTGCGAACCGATGTAGTAGCCCAGCACCGCCAATGCCATGAACCCTACGGTGAAAATCTCAAGTCCGCTTTGCAGCCGGGGGATCAGGATCAGCACAAGGCCAAGCGCCAGAACAGCGATCATGCAGCAATCGACGACGACCAGCCCAAGTTCCCGGTACGGACGCTGTAGCGTGTAGAGCGCCAGACCAACCAGACCCACGGCCCCGGTAAAGGACAGACTGGGCGAGAAATCCGCCGCCAATAGATAGAGCGGCATGGACATGAAACAGAGGCCGGAAAAGCCATAGACCGTCAGTGCGGCCATGTAGCGAAGCTGCGCATGACCTGTCCCGGATCGAACGAGCAACACCGCCAGACCGCTTTCCAGCAGCGCATAAAGCACGCCCCAGGCAAGGGCATGGTGACCCTCCATGTTCAGAGCCAAAACCGCGATGGCCACCACCATGATGCCATAGCGCACGACCGTCTCTCCGAACGCGCCATATTCCGCCCGCCGTATAGCGGCAAGTCTGGTTGCGAAACTGTCGTGAGGCAGGGTCCGGGCCATTTGTTTGGGTGTAGCCTTTTGCGACGGCTGCACAGGAAGCCGACCGATACATAATACACGCGTCAAGTTACGGGTTTTCAGGCAGGCCGTCACTTGGATTGCCAAACGTCTACCCAAAAGTATAGAACCGCCCCAGAATAAGGGCGGTTCCTGCAACGTGTTGAAACTAAAAGGAGTTAGCGTAGGATGGATTTGCCCGCATAGGTTGCGGTGTCTTCCAGAATCTCTTCGATTCGGATCAATTGATTGTACTTTGCCAACCGGTCGGAACGGGCCAAAGAGCCAGTCTTGATCTGTCCGCAATTGGTGGCAACCGCGAGGTCCGCAATGGTCGCATCCTCGGTTTCGCCAGAGCGGTGGGACATGACATTGGTCATGCGGGCGCGATGGGCCATTTCCACCGCTTGCAGCGTTTCGGTCAGGGTGCCGATCTGGTTGACCTTAACCAGCATCGAGTTGGCACAGCCTTTCTCGATCCCCATGGCAAGGCGTGCAGGATTGGTCACGAACAGGTCGTCGCCCACCAGTTGCACTTTGCCGCCAATTTTGTCGGTCAGCAGTTTCCAGCCTTCCCAGTCGTCCTCGGAACAGCCGTCCTCAACCGAAATGATCGGGTAGTCGGCACAGAGCGCGGCCAGATAGTCGACGTTTTCCGCGATGCTGAGCGATTTGCCTTCGCCCTTCATCTCATACTTGCCGTCCTTGAAGTATTCGGTCGCGGCGCAGTCGAGGGCCAGATAGATATCTTCACCCGGCTTGTAGCCAGCCTTTTCGATGGACTTCAGGATAAAATCCAACGCGTCGCGGGTGGATTTCAGTTCGGGGGCAAAGCCGCCTTCATCGCCAAGGCCGGTGGACATGCCCGCCGCCGACAGTTCGCCCTTCAGGGTGTGGAACACTTCAGAGCCCATGCGGACCGCTTCGCGGATGTTCTGTGCCGCGACCGGCATGATCATGAATTCCTGAATGTCGATCGGGTTGTCGGCGTGTTCGCCGCCGTTGATGATGTTCATCATCGGCACGGGCAGAGTGCGCGCCGAGGTGCCGCCGATGTAGCGGAACAACGGCTGCTGGGTGAAATCCGCGGCGGCATGGGCCACGGCCAAACTAACGCCCAAGATGGCGTTGGCCCCCAGACGGCCCTTGTTCTCTGTGCCGTCGAGTTCAATCATGGCAAGGTCGATGGCAACCTGTTCGGTGGCGTCAAAGCCAAGGATCGCCTCGGCGATCTCACCGTTGACGGCAGCGACGGCCTCCAGCACGCCCTTGCCCTTGTAGCGGGCCTTGTCGCCATCTCGCTTTTCAACGGCCTCGTGCACGCCGGTGGATGCGCCCGAGGGCACAGCGGCGCGGCCGACAGAGCCGTCCTCAAGCGTGACGTCGACCTCGACGGTGGGGTTGCCGCGGCTGTCAAGGATCTCGCGCGCGTGAATATCGATGATGGTGCTCATGGGTTTTGTCCCTCGGGGCTGTAGGTCCTGGCCATCTCTTAGCAGCAGCGGAGGGAAAGTAAACGTGACCGATAGCGCTAACGACGCTTTGTGGGCGAAGGTTGCGCTATCAGCGCAGCGGGCTGGATGCCGACGGGCCTGCTGCCAGCCAGGCGGTGCTGCCGCACGGCATCAGGCCAGCGCACCCGCCCGTGCCAGTCGTCTTTCACGCACAAAGGTATATAGCCCCGCCGCAAGGATCAGCGCCGATCCGGCGATGGTCCAGAAATCGGGGCGGTCGCCAAAGATCACCACGCCCAGCCCGGCGGTGAACACCAGCCGTGTATAGCGAAAGGGGGCCACGATGGATGCGGGCGCCATCCGCATCGCCTTGGTGATCGCCAAGTAACCGGACGTTGTCACCACCACTGCCCCGAGGATCGGCCAGATCGCCTCCGCGCCAAAGTTGGAGGCGGCCGACCCCGTGACCCAAAGTGCGATCCCGGGCAACATCGTCACCGCAAATCCCCAGGTCGAAATGGCTAGCGCCGGGACCTCGGGCGGCGAAAGGCGCGTGACCAGATCGCGCGCGGACAAACCTGCAATCCCCATGACCGCAAACAGCTCCCACCCGGAGAAACCCGCGCCGAACGGGCGAATGACCATCAGCATTCCGACAATGCCAACCGCCACGGCCATCCAGCGACGCCAGCCCACCTGCTCTTTCAGGAACAGTGCTGCCCCCAGCGTGACGATGAGCGGTCCGGCCTGAAGGACCGCTGCAAAGACAGGCAGCGGCACATACTTCAGGCCAAAAACCAGCCCGATGGCACCGATGATCTCAAAGAAATTGCGCAGCAGGATCATCGGATGCAATGCCGCGCGTGTCCAAAGGCGAACCCGCATGATCTGTGCGAGGCCAATGAACAAGATGGTGCCGCCAAGGCCGACCAGCGTCAGAACCTGCCCGACGGGCGCAGCCATAGTGGCCAGTTTGAAAAACACATCCGTACCGGCAAGCAGCGCCATTGAAAGGATCATCAGGGAAATGGCGCGCAGGATCATGCGAGCGCCTGAACAGGGCAGGTCATCAGGTCGGCTTTCGGTGATTGTCGGGTCCGAAGGGGTATCGCCTGCCGTCCGGGTGCGGGCAAGCGGAAAGGGCCTGTCGGTGCTTTACCGCGCCGTCAGTTCCGCCAGATGCGCGGCGCATCCCCGAAGCGCCGCGTAGTCGTCGGTGACCAGATCCACCGGGAATTGCGTCATGTAGACGTTGAACCGACCCTTGTCGGCAAATGCCCCGGCAAAGCCAAGCGTGCGCAGGTGCGGCCCAATATGCCGGACGACGCCACCCACAAGGAAGATACCGCCAAAGGGCAGGGTGGTCAGGGCCAGGTCGCCGGTGTAGCGCCCTAGAATCTGGACAAACAGGCGCGCGGCGCGCTGCGCGCGTGGCTGACCTGCCTCGAACCCGGTCATGACCTCAGCGGCGGACAACGGAACCCCGACGCCTTCATCGTGGCAAACCCAGGCATACAACCGTTCAAGGCCGCGTCCCGACAGCACGTCCTCGACCCCCGGCTGACCATGATGCTCTGCGATCCAGTCAATCAGGCGCAGCTCTTCGGCGGTGCGGGCCAGCAACGAAATATGGCCTGCCTCTGCCGGGGGGACCATGGTGCGGCCTGCTTGGGTGTAGACGGGCACCGCGTTTAAGCCAGTGCCGACATTGACCACCAGCCGAACCGCGTCTTTGGCTGCCGTGCGACCGGTCAGCACGGGCGATAGGCTGTCATGACCAAGGTGCGCCACCGCAAATCCCTGCGCCTGCAGGTCGTTCAGGACCGCGACCCGCGCCGCGCCGGTTTCGGCCCGCAGGGACGCAGCGTCGACCGTCCAGTCAAGGTTGGTCAGCGTCCCAACCCCGTCATGGACCGGGCCGGCCATGTCGACGCAGACTGATGCGGGCGTCACCTGCTGCGCGCCAAGATAGTCGCCAAGGATCGGGCCGATGCCCGTGTTCTCGGCATTGCGGTACCGTTCGATCGTGTCTTCAAGGATTTTGCCATCGCGGCAAAGGGCGACTCGCGTGTTGGTGCCGCCGATGTCGGCGACAACAGAAAGCTCTTGAGTCATGGCGGCGGCCTTTCGGAGATCAGGACTTCAGGGCGTGGGCGAGCGCGTGATACGACGCCTTGGGCGTGCGTACCAGCGTGTCAAAGTCCACATGGACCAGCCCAAAGCGTTTTTCGTACCCCAAGGCCCATTCGTAATTGTCCAGCATCGACCAGATGAAATAGCCATTCAGTGGCACGCCCTCTGCGATGGCCCGTTTGACGCTGTCCAGATGGGCGTCCAGATAGGCGCTGCGGTCCGGGTCATCGACACTGGTCCCGGTGAGAAGGTCGGGCGAGGCCATGCCGTTTTCGGTCACGAACAAAGGTAGGTCGCGGGTATACTCGCGCGCGGTGCGGGTCAGAAAATTGTACAGCCCGTCGGGAAAAATCTCCCAATCCATAAAGGTCTTGGGTAGTGGGCCTTCGACGTCGCGATAGTCGGGCCAGGGCTGACCGGCGGGCGCAATCAGCTTGCGGGTGTAGTAATTCAGCCCGCACCAGTCCAGCGGTGCCTGAATGGTGGGGAAATCGTCCTGCCAGCCGGTGGGTAGGTGCGGCTCCAACCCCTCCAGCGCCAGTGCCGGGTATTCACCCTTGAAGACACCGCCAAGAAACCAGCGATTGTAGATCGCGTCATAGCGGTCGGCCGCCTTGCGCGCCTCGGCGCTGTCGTCCGCCGGGTCGGCCCATTCAAAGTTGAAGACACCACCAAGGTTGCCCATGCCCAGACCGCGCATCGTCTCTATCGCGCGGCCATGTGCCAGCAGGACATGATGCATGGCCCGGGCGGCGGCGCGGATGTCGCGCAGGCCGGGGGCGTGATGGCCCTCAAAGTGGCTGAGCCAAGCGACGCACCAGGGCTCATTGATCGGGGCGACTGAGAACATCCGGTCGCCGATGCGGGACATGACGACCTCTGTGTAATCGGCGAACCATTCGGCGATGTCGCGGTTGCGCCAGCCGCCCATGTCCAGCAGAGGCGAAGGCAGTTCCCAGTGGTACAACGTGGCGCATGGCTTGATCCCGCGGTCCAGCATGGCATCGGTCAGTCGGTCGTAGAAATCCAGACCCTCAGCGTTGACCGGACCGCGCCCCTCGGGCATCACCCGCGCCCAGCTTAGCGAAAAGCGGTAGCAGTCGAACCCGGCGGTGGACACAAGGTCCAGATCTTCCTCGTATCGGTGATAATGATCGCAGGCGCGCGCGCCGTTTTCGAACCGGACCACATTGCCGGGCGTTGCGGCGAAATCATCCCATTGGGTGCGACCCGCGCCGCCAAAGCCGTGACCCTCGATCTGGTAGCTGGATGTGGCGGTCCCAAAGAGGAAATCCTTGGGAAAATCAGAGCGCTTGTGTCGCATGGATAACCCTTATTGCGCGGGGCCGGTGGAACTGCCGATAATCAGTTCGGCTTCCATCAGCTGTGTCAGGTGCGGGGAGCCGGGATTGCGGATCAGGTGCAGCAGCATTTCCGCCGCCTTGGCCCCGGCGCTGCGGACAGAGGACCGTGTGGCGGTAAAGATCGGTACGTCGTGGCCGTTCTTGAGATAGCCAAGATCGTCGTCATGGGTGATCACGGAGACGTCGCGACCCATCTGCAACCCGGCCTCGTGGATGGCGCGGCGCACTCCAATGGCGGTGATCATCGAGGACACCAGAAAGGCGGTCGGGGGGGCAGAATCGCGCAGCATGTCGCGGGCGCTGCGATAGCCGAAGACTTCAGTCATTTCGTCAGACCGCATCAACGTCGGGTCGGCGGCGATGCCACGGTCGGTCAGGGCACTGACATAGGATTCGCGGCGGCGAAAGGCGAAGTCCATGAACTCCAGCCCATTGATCAGCGCGATGCGGCGATGACCAAGGTCCAGCAAGAAATCAGTGGCCCGCCGGAAGGCGCGGCTGTTGTTGGTGTCCAGCCAAGAGTAGGGCAGGGTCACATCGGATGCGCGGCCATGTACGACAAAGGGCAGGCCCAACTCGCTCAACAGCGGGATTCGGTCGTCGGCCATACGCGGCCCGTGCACGATGATCCCGTCGACATTGCCGCGACTGCGGATAGAGCGGTAAGCCTGCTCTTGCTCCGTGTCGCGGACTAGGCTGATGACAACCTCATAGCCCTCCTTGGCGTAGGTTTGACCCGCTCCGGCAATAAAATCGCCGAAGATCGGGTTCACCATCTCATGCTGGTCGCTGATCGGCAGCACATGGCCAATCGCATGCGCGCGCCCGGTGGCCAGTCCCTTGGCCCGGGAGTTCGGGCTGTAGTTCAGCGATTTTGCAGCCTGCAACACCCGTTCCCGGGTCTTTTCGCTGACCTCGGGAAAGCCGTTCAGTGCGCGGCTGACGGTGGTCTGCGACAGGTTGAGGTGCTGTGAGAGTTGCTTGAGGTTCATAAGGTCCATATCGTCCAAAGCGCTTCGGATTTGTCAAGAGGCGAGGGAAATCTAATCTCTGGGTCAAGATAGCCGTCTAGCTGCGTCGCAGCATTTGTTTTATTGGCGTGGATGGGCTGAAATGTTGACAGCTTTGGGCGAGTCGGGAATAGTGCGAACATTCAAAGCGCTTTGAAATGACGTCAGATTGAAAGGCGCAGGCTGGCTGAAATGACCCGCGTGGGATGGTGCGGGATTGGGAGGATCACAAATGAAGTCATCGTTTTACCTGAGCGTCGCGGCCCTGGCGTTGAGCGCGGGCATCGCACACGCTGAAAAGCTGACTGTCTTCGGTCCGTGGCTTGGTCCGGACCAGGAAGCCGTCCAGACCGTGTTGAGCGCCTTTGCAGAGCAGTCCGGCCATGACGTGTCCTACGTCGGCTCTGACAGCTTTGAGCAGCAGATCGTCGTCGACGCCGAGGCCGGTTCGGCCCCACATGTTGCCGTCTTTCCGCAGCCGGGGTTGGCGTCCGACATGGCGTCGCGGGGTTTCCTGACACCTCTCAAGGATGGCACGGCCGATTGGATCCGCGAAAATTATGCGGCGGGCGATAGCTGGGTCAGTCTGGGGTCCTATGCGGACGCGGCTGGGGCGGAAAAGCTGTTTGGTTTTTTCTACAAGGTCGATGTGAAATCGCTGGTCTGGTACAGCCCCGAGAACTTTGAGGACTTCGGATACGACGTCCCGACCACCATGGAAGAGCTCAAGGCGCTTGAGGCGCAGATGATCGCAGACGGTGAGACGCCTTGGTGTATCGGTCTGGGATCGGGAGGGGCGACTGGTTGGCCAGCAACCGACTGGGTCGAGGACATGATGCTGCGCACCCAGTCGCCAGAGGTTTATGACCAGTGGGTTGCCAATGAAATCCCCTTTGACGATCCCGCCGTCGTCGGCGCAATCGAGGCATTCGGCGCGTTCATCGAGGACGGCAAGGTGGCGGGTGGCCGTGGCGCGGTGGCCTCGACCGATTTCCGTGACAGCCCCAAGGGTCTGTTCGATGCGCCGCCGCAGTGCATGATGCATCATCAGGCGTCGTTCATTCCGGCCTTCTTCCCCGAAGGCACCGAGGTTGGTCTGGACGCTGATTTCTTCTATTTCCCCGCCTATGAGGGCAAGGATCTGGGCCAGCCAGTTCTGGGGGCAGGGACGCTCTGGGCGATTACCAACGAAAATCAGGCAGCCCATGATCTGATCGCCTTTTTGCAAACCAGCGAGGCGCATGAAATCTGGATGGAACTGGGCGGTTTCCTGACCCCGCTCAAGACCGTGGACACCTCCAAGTTCTCGGATGAGCCCACGGCCAAGATGAACGGCATCCTGCTGGACGCCACTACCTTTCGGTTTGATGGGTCCGACCTGATGCCCGGCGGCGTCGGCGCGGGCAGCTTTTGGACCGGCATGGTGGATTACGCGGGCGGCAAACCCGCCGCCGATGTGGCCAAGGCGATCCAGAACAGCTGGGATGCGCTGAAGTAAACCCGTACTCGGGAACACGGGCTGTCCCGCCTTCGCGGGGCAGATATCGGGTCAAGTGGCCAAGACAGCAGTATAATTTGGGGGTAGAGCGCCATGCATCCGGCATTGCAGGGGCTTTTGACTATCGTGATCGGCGTGGGCGCCTGCCTGAGCTATTTCTGGGCCTCTAACCAGTTCCTCGACCGGGTGCTGTTTCCGGCCAAAGGCCCCAACGCCGGGCGCAATATCAACCGCGCCAACATGATCCGGCCTTGGCTGTTTCTGTTTCCCGCGCTGTTCGCGCTGTCGCTGTATCTGGCCTACCCGGTGTTCGAGACCATCCGCCTATCGCTGACGGACCGGGTGACCCAGCCGGACGGGACGACGGTTTATCACTTCGTGGGACTGGGCAACTACATCCAGATGTCCGGCGACCCCAAGTTCTGGGAGGCACTGTGGAACAATATGCTGTGGCTGATCGTCGTGCCGGCCCTGTCCACCGCTTTTGGCCTGCTGGCAGCGCAACTGACGGATCGCATATCCTGGGGCAATGTGGCGAAATCCCTGATCTTTATGCCGATGGCGATCTCCTTTGTCGGTGCTGCGGTGATCTGGAAGCTGATCTATGACGCCCGCCCTCCCGATGCGGCACAGATCGGGGTGCTCAACGCGATCTATGTGTCGCTGACCGGCAACGATCCGCAGCAATGGCTGACGGTGTCGTTCTGGAACAACTTTCTGCTGATGGTGGTGCTGGTCTGGATTCAGACCGGGTTCGCCATGGTGATCCTGTCAGCGGCGCTGCGCGGCATCCCCGAGGAAACCATCGAGGCGGCGATCGTCGATGGGGCCAACCCGTTTCAGATCTTTTTCAAGATCAAGGTGCCGCAGATCATGCCAACCATCATGGTGGTCTGGACGACGATCACGCTAGTGGTGCTCAAGATCTTTGACATCGTCTTTGCCATGACCAACGGCCAATGGGGCACGCAGGTGCTGGCCAACTACATGTTCAACCAGCTGTTTGTGACACGCGACTGGGGCGTCGGATCGGCCTCGGCCATGGTGATCATGCTGCTGGTCACGCCGATCCTTGTCTGGAACGTGCGGCAGGCCCGCAAGGAAATGCGCTGAGAGAGGCGACGACATGGACAACATCGCAGGCCATAAATCCTCACTCACATGGGCGGTTCACATCTCGGTCGTTCTGTTGGTGGCGCTCTGGCTGTTTCCAACCGTGGGGCTGTTCGTGTCGTCTTTTCGGACAGCGGATCAGATAGCCAGCTCTGGCTGGTGGAACGCGCTGTTCCCAACGGAGCAAAGCCTGACGCTACGCACCGCCGACCCTGACACGCAGATCCAGCAGGACGGCGTTTATGTGATTGAGGGCAATCTGTTTGCCGTCGAAGGGCGCGAGCCTGCGCCGATCTCGACCTTCGGCATCTCATCGCGCGATGTGTCGGCGTTCCAGCCCGGCGAAACGGCGGAATTGCGCAGCGGCAGCGCGCTCACTCTTCAGGCTAACGGCGACTACCGTCTGGTGAGCGCCGAAGAGATCACTGGCAGCCGTGGCGCCCGCGTCTTTGTCAGCGCTGAAATCCCGCCAGAATTCACCCTGCGCAACTATGACACCGTTCTAGGGCAGGACGTGGTGCAACGCCTGCTGATGTTTGTCGGTGCGGGTCTGGTGCTGTGGGGCGTTGCGCGCTTTGTGCTGTCATCGCAACCGCCCGTCGTTGCGCAGGCACTGCCTGTTGTGGCGGGTCTGGCGCTGGTGGTGGCACTAGCCGTCGGGTTTGGCCTGTCCAGCGGTGCGGCCGAGGGCGCGCAGACCACCGATGACATGGGCCGCGCCTTTCTTAGCACGCTGACCGTGACGATCCCCGCCACCATCATCCCGATCGTCGTCGCGGCCTTTGCCGCTTATGCGCTGGCCTGGATGGATTTTCCGGGGCGCGCGCTGCTGATTGCCTTTGTCGTCGGGCTGCTCGTGGTGCCGCTGCAACTGGCCTTGATCCCGCTGCTCAAGCTGCACCTGAGTATGGGCATCGGCAAGGGCTACCTTGGCGTTTGGCTGGCGCACACCGGGTTTGGTTTGCCGCTGGCGGTGTACTTGCTGCGCAACTACATGGTCGGACTGCCGCGCGACATCATTGAAAACGCCCGCGTCGACGGTGCAACAGAGTTCCAGATCTTTACCAAGATCATCCTGCCGCTGTCCTTTCCCGCGCTGGCCAGCTTTGCGATTTTCCAGTTTCTGTGGACGTGGAACGACCTGCTGGTGGCCAAGGTGTTCCTGATCGACGCCTCCGGGCAGACGACTGTGATGACCAACCAAATAGTAGAACTGCTGGGCACCCGTGGCGGCAACTGGGAAATCCTTGCTACGGCGGCCTTTGTGTCGATCGCAGTGCCACTGGTCGTCTTTTTCGCAATGCAAAGATACCTCGTGCGCGGCCTGCTGGCCGGCTCGGTGAAATGACAACGCGCCCCGGGCCTGAACCCGGGGCCTCTGACAATGACAACGGGCACCGGGGCCAACATGTCCCGGGTCAGGCCCGGGACGGGAAACGGACCCCATGACCCTGCATAAAAACACACAGACGTCTCTCTCTGCCGACAAGGACTGGTGGCGCGGCGCGGTGCTCTATCAGATTTATCCGCGCAGCTATCAGGACAGCAACGGCGATGGCGTCGGCGACCTGAACGGCATCACCGCACGGCTGCCCTATGTGGCCAGCCTTGGGGTCGACGCCATCTGGATCTCCCCCTTCTTCACCTCGCCGATGAAGGACTTCGGCTACGATGTCAGCGATTATTGCGACGTTGAACCGATGTTCGGCACCCTGTCGGATTGCGACGTTCTGGTGGACACGGCGCACAAGCTGGGTGTGCGGGTGATGATCGACCAGGTGCTGTCGCATACATCGGATCAGCACCCTTGGTTCGTTGAGAGTCGCGCAAATCGCGACAACCCCAAGGCCGACTGGTACGTCTGGGCCGACCCCAAGCCGGATGGCACACCGCCCAGCAACTGGTTGTCGATCTTTGGCGGCTCTGCCTGGCAATGGGATGCGCGGCGCGAGCAGTATTACTTGCACAACTTCCTGACGTCGCAACCGGATCTGAACTTTCACAATCCCGAGGTGCAGAGCGCCCTGCTGGACAGCGTGCGGTTTTGGCTGGACCGGGGGGTGGACGGGTTCCGGCTGGACACCATCAACTTCTACTTCCATGATCAGCAATTGCGCGACAACCCGCCCTTGCCGATCGATCAGCGCGATGCCTCCATTGCGCCGCGCGTGAACCCCTACAATCATCAGCTGCATCTCTACGACAAGAACCAGCCAGAGAACCTGGCCTTTCTGGAACGCTTTCGCGCGCTGTTGGACGAGTACCCCGACACAACCGCTGTGGGTGAGGTGGGCGATGCCCAAAGCGGGCTAGAGATCATGGGGCAGTACACCTCGGGCAATGATCGCGTCCACATGTGTTATTCGTTTGAATTCCTGTCGGGCGATCAACCCGATGCGGCACGCATTGCCGATGTCATGGGCCGGGTGGATGACGTGGTCACAGACGGTTGGGCCTGCTGGGCCTTTTCCAACCATGACGTGATGCGCCATGCCTCGCGCTGGGATCTGTCGCCCTCGGCGCAAAAGGCCTTTGCCACGTTGATGATGTGCCTGCGCGGCTCTGTCTGCCTGTATCAGGGGGAGGAGCTGGGCCTGCCGGAGGCCGATGTGCCCTTTGAGGACCTGCAAGATCCCTACGGGATCGAATTCTGGCCCGAGTTCAAGGGCCGCGACGGCTGTCGCACGCCCATGGTTTGGGAGCCGACCAACCAGAATGGCGGCTTTTCCGAAGCGACCCCGTGGCTGCCGGTCAGCCACGCGCATCTGCCGTTGGCAGTCGCGGCGCAGGAACAGGACCCGGGCGCGCTGTTGTACCACTATCGCAAGGCGATCCATTTCCGGCGGGCGCATCCGGCGCTGGTCAAGGGCAGCCATGACCGGGTGAAATCCACAGGAACCATCGTGCATTTCACCCGCAGTTTTGAAGGAGAAGATGTCTTTGTTGCGGTCAACCTCAGCGGTGATCCGGCGGTGATGGACATGCCTGCCGGTGACTGGCTGCAGATCGGGCAGGAGCTGGGCAGCGCCCATGCAGCCCCGAATGGTAAGCTGCACCTTGGAGCATGGCAGCCTGCGCTGGCGCGGCGCGCGAACACTTAAATAAGGGGGAGCGGGCATGGCCACTCTGAAACTGACCGATGTCGAAAAGACCTATGGTGGTGCGGTTCAGGTTCTGCGCGACATCAATCTGGACATCGCACAGGGTGAGTTGATTGTCTTTGTCGGCCCGTCGGGCTGTGGCAAGTCCACGCTGTTGCGGATGATTGCCGGGCTGGAAAAGATCACCGGCGGCACGCTGGAGATTGACGGGCAGGTGGTCAACGACTTGCCGCCCGCGCAACGTGGCATCGCGATGGTGTTCCAGAGCTACGCTTTGTACCCGCACATGACGGTGCGGGAGAACATGAGTTTTGCGCTCAAGCTGGCCAAGAAATCCCCGGCCGAGATCGAAGAGGCGGTGAACCGGGCGGCGACGATGCTGCAACTGGACCCCTACCTTGATCGTCTGCCCAAGGCGTTGTCGGGTGGTCAGCGGCAGCGGGTGGCGATCGGGCGGTCGATTGTGCGTGACCCAAAAGTTTATCTGTTCGATGAGCCGCTGTCGAACCTTGACGCCGCGCTGCGCGTGGCGACGCGGATCGAGATTGCCCAGCTGAAGGAGCAGATGCCAGACCGGACCATGATTTATGTCACCCATGATCAGGTCGAGGCGATGACGTTGGCGACCCGCATCGTGGTGCTGGCGAACAAGGGGATCGCGCAGGTGGGCGCGCCGCTGGAACTGTACGAGCGGCCCAACAGCGAATTTGTGGCGCAGTTCATCGGCTCTCCGGCGATGAACCTGCTGCCGGGCGAGGTGATCGCCACGGGGGCGCGGACGACCATCAAACTGGAGGGGGGTGGCACGGCCTTGTCCGACTATCCGACCAGCGGGGCGGACATGGGATTGAGGGTCAACGTGGGCGTCCGGCCAGAGGATTTTGTCGCCGCCGAGGGGGAGGCGGTGTTCTCCGGCACGGTCAATATTATCGAGGCTTTGGGAGAGGTCACGCTGCTGTATTTCGAGGCCCAGCAGGGAGGCGATCCGGTGATCGCCAAGCTGCCCGGCATTCACCATGAAATGCGGGGCAAGACGGTCTCTTTGGGGGCCGCGCCGGAGAAGGTGCATCTGTTCGCCGATGGGGTGTCGCTGTTGTATCGGTGAGGGTGTCCACGCGTGGACAGAACTCGGGGTGTGAAAAATCAAGGGGTTACAGAGGCGATTTAATCTTTTGTTTGGAAAGAGCGGTCCGAAAGGGCTGCTCTTTTTCGACAGAAGTGTGGGAAGATGGCCCTTTTTGCAGCCTGCCACAGCCTTGGACAAGGCGGGCCTATCTGGGGGCTGCTGATTGATCAGATCATAGGGCGCGCGATTGGGCCACCCGTCTGGAAAACTGCATGTGATGGCACGAAGCACAACTCTCGTGCCGATTGTTCAAATGGCTGTCGGATAGGGTGTTATCGGGCGGATTTTGTTGAAAAAGTCGGCCTGAGAACGTGTTTTGGGCTGC
>TARA_R100000789_G_scaffold44264_1_pt1 | contig 39685 bp, 41 predicted proteins | sample TARA_R100000789 | Tara Oceans TARA_R100000789 (sample SAMEA2623403) | marine metagenome | biome: marine biome (ENVO:00000447); feature: mesopelagic zone (ENVO:00000213); material: "saline water (ENVO:00002010), including plankton (ENVO:xxxxxxxx)" | depth 450 m
AGCTCAGCTGGATAGAGCGCTGCCCTCCGGAGGCAGAGGTCATTCGGTAAATAGGCACAGTGGTTAGAAGTCAAAATTTGGAAATGCGCCCGTAGCTCAGCTGGATAGAGCGCCGCCCTCCGGAGGCGGAGGTCACAGGTTCGACTCCTGTCGGGCGCGCCATTTCCCTGGCCTGTAGCGATTTTCTTCCTTTCGTATTAGTTTTAAACTCTTCTCTTTGATGTGTTTTCGATGTGACCGTTAGCTGTTGTGGCTGATTTTGGGTGGGATCATGGCTGTGTCCATCCTGTGTCCAGATTGTGGCCGCGGTTGTTGGGCACAAATTCAATAGTGTTAATTTTGACCTCTGCCTTGACCTAGGGTAATTACAATTCATCGTAAAACGGCTTATGTAACTTCGATCTCACAAAAAGAAAAAGTTACGCTAATTAATTGAATGGAGCCTTTTGACTGGTCATAAAGTTATGGTTAGTTTTAGTTGCCCACTATAATTTTACAGCGCTTCCCAAATGTAAGGATTCTGTAAACGTCATTTCAGTCGACCATGCTTTATTGCAGTATAAAATGTTGAGTGTTAAGAGTTTTCCACAACAGGGATCAGCAACGTGAAGCAATTCATCAGCTTGTTACTTTTTATTGTTATTCCGGTATCAGTGCATGCGAAAGACTTAAAACCTAATATTAGCGGAAAATTTGATGTTGGTGGCTTTAGTCTCTACTTAGAGTGTTACGGTACTCAGCAACCTACCGTTGTGCTCGAGTCCGGTTTTGGTGGTTATGGCTCCAATGGCTTATGGAACAAGGTAATTACCGAAGTAAGCCCTGATTCGCAAGTCTGTGTTTACGATAGAGCCGGGCTTGGCAGAAGTGATGCTGGTCCGGTACCTTTTAGTTCAAAGGATGTGGCAGAAAGATTACATGGATTGCTAGCCACTGCTGAAATTAATGAGCCATTCATTTTAGTTAGCCATTCTTATGGCTCATATCACCTGAAAATGTTTAACGCTTTGTACGGTGAATCAGTTTTGGCTGCACTTTTTGTTGATCCCACACCCTTCGGGTTGATGAAGTTTTCCGCTGAAAATTGGCCTGCTCCATCTTCGTCCGATACACAAGAAGTTATCGAATTCCGAAGCAATGATAGAAAGGCATATTTTGATCCCTCAGATAACCCAGAAACAATGGATTTCGAGAAGAGCTATGAAGAAGTAGCATCAGCTAATGATTTTGGTGCGAAGCCGCTTATTGTCATAAAAGCAACGCGTGAAATCGAGCCTTGGGGAGATTGGGCTAGGGATCTACCACCGGAGGTAGAGGAGAGAAACAGAGCGTTCCTAACGGAAAGCGATGAGTTATTTCTGGCTCTATCGGAGAACTCAGAAGTCATAACCGCGGAGACAACTGAGCATAATATCCATTGGCATGAACCAAAGATTGTCATTGAAAATCTAAGAGCTCTAATCAATAAGGTTTCCCGGTGAGTCCATTCAGATCCGAACTAAGGCTTCTTAGTACTCTGGTCTAGAGGCCTTACTTCACTTTTTTGAACCGTCAGCTACGGCCTTATAAAGAATTGAGTCGTCGCTAGTCCGCTAGACATTCCGTAGCCACAGATACTGACTCCCATAGATCAGTCCCTGTTGAATAACTCCGGCATAAGTTTTACTCTTTAAATTCTCAACGGCCTGAATGACTAACCACCCTATGGACAATTCGATACTGCTGACCCCTCTGCAGGTTGTGGACTTATTTAGTCGTTTTGCCGCTGTTGGCGTGCTTTTCAGTTTGCTGCTGAACATCTGTCATCGCGCCGAGTCTAAAGCAGCCTTGAGTTATGGGTTTCTGGTGGTTTGCTGTATCGCCTATCTGCTACTCACCGCACCGATTGCGAATCACCACTACGGCTGGTTGCGCCCACCGCTACTATTACTCACAGATCTCACTCCTCTGGTACTACTCAACCTTTACTGGCTCCATACCAGAAATAAATTAATGCTGTCCGCTGTGCCCCGGTGGGCGCAGTTATCCGTCATTGCTTGGTTGTTATGGATGAGTTACTTTTTCCTGTTTGAGGCAGGACAGGGGATCTATCACGACCTGCATCACGTGTTGGGCTTGTCGATACTGGTATACATTCTTATCGATGCAGTTAAAGATTTTGAAGATGATCTGGTTGAACGGCGCCGGCGGCTTAGACTGATTATGATCACGGCCATCAGCTTTTATATGGTGCTCTTAACGCTGGTTGAGTTGAGTCAGTCGAACTTGAAGGATTACTGGCTTTTCAGTCTTGGCAATGCAATTACGGCGCTGCTGGTGAGTATTTATTTTACATGGAGATACATCCAGACCTCAAAAGGCGTATCAACGAAGTCGCTTTCTGTCCCGGACAATTCTAGTGCCGCACAGAAAGCCATTGATACTGGCGAGCCCTCGCTAGTTGAGAAGCTTGCCGACACCATGAAGCGTGGTTTTTACACTCAGAATGGTTTGTCCATAAATCAGTTGGCAAGTGAATTAAAGGTACCGGCGCATCAGCTGCGCAAGATAATCAATTCTGAAATGGGTTTTGACAACTTCACTCAGTTCGTGAATAGCTATCGCATACCGGCCGTACGTGAAGCTTTGTCGGACTCAAACCGTGCCAGAGAATCCATACTTACCATTGCCCTGGAAACCGGATTTAATTCTATTGCACCTTTTAACCGAGCTTTTAAACAACAAACTGGCATGACTCCCAGAGAATATCGTGATCAATTTCAAAAATGATCATAAGTTTTCAGTATCAATAAGACATGAGCAACCGATCTCTCTAATTTCCTGAACCATCGTCAATAAAGTTCAGGAGAATGCAATGCGCAAGTTTGTCTTATTCACCGTGATTTTTATTCTTATCACCAGCTGCATTATGGTCGCACCCGTTTATCAGTTTTTTTCCCACCGGGGAGACGTTCCCATGCCTCCGTGGGGCTATGTGACAATTCCCGCTGAGAGCCCCAGGTTTTCTCAGGTAGAAGATGACCGATACGCACAAGCCGCTGGGAAAGCAACTGAAACTCTCGAAGAACACCGTCAAAATATTAACAGTCCGGGTATCTCAGCCGCGGTCGCTATAGAAGGCAAGCTGGTCTGGGCAGGAGGTTCAGGTTGGGCCGACATTGAGGCTGGCAAACCCGTTAGCAAACTAACACAGTTTCGTATCGGCAGTACCTCAAAGGCCCTTACCTCGACATTGCTGGCGCGTCTTGTGCAGGAAAATATTTTGGGTTTAGACACGCCTTTGGCAACCATGGACGTCGGCAACCTTAACCCGGGCTGGCGCAATATTACTGCACGGCAACTGGCTTCGCATATGGCAGGACTTCCCCATTATGGTGACAGTACGGAATGGACAGGACTATACCGGTTTATGACCCTCAACACCCGTTATGAGGATGTACTGGATGCCGTTCATTTATTTGACGACAGTGACCTGTTATTTGCTCCCGGTGAAGACTTCAGTTATTCCAGTTTGGGCACAGTGTTACTCAGCGCGGTGATGCAGGAAGCAGCTAATGTTCCTTACCGGCAATTGATGCAAACCGAAGTGTTGGAACCTCTTGGCATGGAGCACACTTACGCGGAGCCACCTGTAGGTAAAGCCACAGCCGATATGGCCCGCTTTTACTGGCGAAGCGATGAGTCGAAACCCATTGTTAGGCCTTGGCGGGATGTGGATCTAAGTCATCGGCTGGCCGGGGGCGGCTTTGTTTCAACTCCTTCAGATTTGGTTAAGTTAGGTCTGGGGTTTATCGATAATAGATTTATTTCGGCGGACGTTCGCAAGCAATTCTGGACAACACAGACACTCAACAACGGAGAAGAGAATGAGCAGCACTATGCGATCGGCTGGCGTGTGCCCACGTATGAGTACGGTGAGGGCATAGGTGGACTGATGCTTGCCAATCATGGTGGCGTCTCCCGTGGCTCTCAAAGCTGGCTGATGGTTATTCCTCAATACAAGATGGCGCTAGCGGTTAATATTAACGCCAATACCGAAACCTTCTGGGACTTCGGCAGTGTCTCTACTGAACTTGCCCGGATTTTTATAAAGGTTCAGCAACAATCGAAGCCAAAATAAACTGATATTCTCCCTGAATAGTTTAGGCAGTCACGCTGGTATTCTGCATTGACTGCCTTTGCTTCTCATTCTTTACCAAACTTTCTGGCTATCCGCTCTGTTTACTAATTTACTTATTAAGTAAGCGGCTAAGAAAAAAGCAGACGTCGCAAAAATGTCTGGATGTATAATCCAGGTTGCCAGTCCCAGCAACACGCTTAAGTACTCGACCCAAACAAGCTTATTTTTTCTATTGACGCCAAACAAACTTAATTTGAACCAGACCGGTTGTCGTTTCCAGTATTTAGACTCTTTATCAATCACAGTAATTTCCTCTGTTAGCTTCGACACATCAACTTCGAATACAGAGGCCAGTGATTTAAGAGATTCCATACTTGCTTTATTACCGCTTTCTATACGTTGAATTGTCCTTACACTCAAGCCTGACATTATCGCTAATTGCTCTTGAGACCAATTCTTACGCTCTCGCAATTTTTTAATCATTTAAATTCTCCTGGTATCTGCATTCAGGCTCAATGATGAAGCAACAACGTCGGTGTCGGTCACGAAATATACACGACAGGCGGGCGACACAACGAATATTTTCGGGGCACTACTTTTTTGACTTTTAGCATAAATTTGTTGGTAGAAGGTATTGATGGCATCCAAGTCCTTATGATTTTCCTAAGTAAGGCGTAAGGAACTGAGCCACTATTTCAGAACACAGGCCGACCTCAACTTCTACGCCTCCTCCTCGGAGTATTTCAACTCCTTTACCATTGTTTCTGTTGTCTGGGTCGAGCATTGCTATAATCACATGTTTTATACCCGATGTGAGAAGTGTGCTCGCGCAAGCGGCAGTCCGGCCGACAAACGAACAAGGCTCTAAAGTAACATATGCTGTAACGTCGCTCAGGTCACCGGAATAAGCATTTAAAGCCTCTACTTCGGCATGACTTCCACCAATGGCCTGGGTAAAGCCTTTGGATACTATCCGGTCATTTTTAACCAGCACACATCCGACAGGAGGGTTTGGTTCACAGTGGGGAAGCGCTTGTTTAGAAACTTTCAAAGCTTCCAGCATGAATTTCTCAGACATTTGAAACCTTCAACCCCTGTTTAACTTGTTTATTTAAGTACGCCCTCATCAACAGCGCTCTCAAGTTTACTGCGCATGACAGACCAAAGCGCTTCGCTGCCGCTCTCTATCCGTTGGTTTACCGAAAACACTTTATCTTTCGTAATTCTGTGTGCTTTCCAGCTGTGCCCGTTACCATGAATATTATGAAGTAGGGGTGGAACTCTATCTACGGCCTTAGCGAACTTAGAATCTGCGGTTTCACCTGCTTCGAATTCATACCATAGCTCGATGAGTTCACCTTCCATTTCATCGGGTAAAATGCTAAGAATTCGTTTAATACCGGCTGCTTCTTCGTCTTTTAGCTCATTAGTTTCGCTGGCATAAATAATGGTGTCACCAGCGTCTATTTCGCCAAGGTCGTGAATTAGAAGCATCTTGACAACGCGCTCGATGTTTACCGACTCGTTAGCAAAATCTTTTAGCATCAAAGCGGAAAGACAAACGTGCCAGCTATGCTCTGCTGAGTTTTCGTAGCGCTCAAACCCTACCGGTTTTGTTTTGCGCAGTACGCCTTTTAATTTTTCTATCTCAACTATGAAATTTAGGATTTCTTCTATTTTCTTCATTAAAAGTCCCTTTTCATTTTGTAGTGTTAAATGTTTTCATATCGTGAGAACAACTGCTTTCGGGATATAGGTCGAGCGATTTGAGCTATGTTTAAGGTTTGAAGTTAACTCCAGCAGGAGCTGACTTTTGTTCAACTCCTGATTTCATACTAGAGCCAACACCATCTCGCCTGAAGTCAAACATATTGATTTCAAATGTGTTAATTGCAACTTGATCGTTTCCGGTTGAATGGGCAATCAAGCGCTTATGTGCGTCTTTGTAAGGGGCTTTTGCATATGAGCTTCCAAACTCCCCTGTATTGACTAATACCACGTGCTGGAACATGTGGTAGTTAAGAGCGTCAACCATTGTATCGAAAGAATTTACGTCTTGGTTTAAAGCTGGAATCAAATATGTGTTTGATTTATCGCGAAGATCTGCACTTAAAGAAATATCAGTCGCATCGAAGCAAATAGATCCCGTTAACATAAAACCTTTTTCACTCGGAAACTTAGGATGCTTAAGCTCAAGCATTAGTTGATATGGGCGCCAAGGAACCACACCATGCTCATCCTTCATTAAATTATGTTTTCCCTGGAGACGCTTGATCTCATTTTGGTTGCCGTTGTGTTTCTTCGGTACTATCCACAACGCAGTATTGTTTGGACCTTTAATGCTGGGTTGGTGAAGAAATGTCAGACCTGCCAAAACGATCGCGTGAGTTTTCCTCGAAAGCTGAACTAAAACATCGATATCGTCTTTATGAACAGCGAGCTCTGGCCATAGAATCAAGTCGGCATGACTCTCTTTTTGTCCTTTTGGCGGTTTTTCGATATGTTGAGCAGTAATATGCTCTATGACAAGCTTTGCAATTCGGGCGACATGCCTACGATGCTTAGCTCTATATGTTGGGTCCTCGAGTAACAAACCGTGAGCTAAAAAATCGGCCTTCTGAGGCAACTTAGATTGAACCATAGCAACCCTAAGGCTTTTTTTATCTGATTCCCAACTGGGCGTTACAAGTTCAGTTACACTCGGCATTTCTGATAATCGGCAGTAACTTTGTTTGAGTGTATCTAAACGCTCTTCCACGAGAGATTTTACATTTTCCACTGAAATCTCGTTTGGCCATTCAAACCCAAGATCATTGACTCTGATACCCGGCCACTTAAGCAATTTACTGAGTAAAGTTGTTAGCCAGCCTGAGAACTGTGCGTTTTCACCTGTTAGTGATTCAGGTGTGGTCATTAAGCCTATTTGTCGTTTAAACCTGGTGGACTTTAATCCACGGTAACCCGCTTTCGGAGGATGGCTCTGACCAAAACCCGTTGGGTCCTCATTCCCTGCTAGAGCTGCTCTAAGGCATAGTGCAATTCGCTGTAAAACAAAAGTGTCATCATGCTTAGCGTGTAAATGAGATGCTGCAGTTCCAATTGCATGCTGGAATGCTATTTCAATTTTTATGGGCTTATTGAATACATCAAGAGTTGGAGGATTGCAAAAATGGTCAAACTGAACCTTAGTCCGAGATAGGTTTATAACTTCATGGCTTTTAGCTTCACTTATAGAGACTTTTTCATCAATTAGCGAAAGCATTAATTTTAGAGCCATGATCTCGTTTGTGAACGGATTATCTGGGCGTGATATAAGTTTGTATAACGGTATGTGCTTTTTTATATCGGCTAATGGCTTCGCTGACGGTCGAATGGCGATATAAAGCTTCTTCGCTAAGTTATTTACGTATTCATCGCTAGACCAGCAATAGCGAAGAGATCTAGCATGGAGAAGTAGCGAGCGAAACAAATCTACGTCTTGCACAGCTATGAGTTCTAAAATGTCATGAACGTCCTCCCGCGCTTCAAGTAGTTCAGCAATGGCTCGGCGTAGTGGTTTCTTATCGTTGACTAATTGGCTAGCTACAAGAATACCAGCTGCTACTTCCCTAGGGGTAATCTCGTCAGGTAGCGTGATTTCTCTAAAGCCTCTTGCTAACTTAAAGATATAGTCGTGAAACAAGCCTTCGGAAGTCGCTTCGAGGGTTGTATCTAATCGGACCAAAAGTAGAAAACGCGCTTGCGTTGCTAAAAGATCGAAGCTCTCAGTTCCATTCTTATTTGCCTTACTCCGATCGTTTACCGTCTCGGTGTTAGTCTTTAATACTTTGATAGCCGATATTTGTATTGACTCAAAAAAGCCATCGATGTCGGCATGTGCGGGTATTGCGTCATCATCTTTTCTATGGATTACGGTAGCTGCATGTCTATAAATTTCAGATAGACAATAGTTCGCAATCGCCACTTGCCGTTGAAGCTGTTCCTTAGGGATTTCAAACCAGTTTGCATCGGGTAAATCTCTCAAGTAATTAAGTTGTTCCATTATAGGGTCGAGCAACTTGGTACTGGGGAACAGTTCAAGTCCTTTTTTAAGCAGTAGCACGAGTGCAGGATCTCGGCTCCAGCAAGCAACTAGTCGTCGTGCTAATCGTTCCTGTAAATAATCCCAATCTCCAGGGATTTGCTCCCCCTCACCATTGACTTCTCGCGCTGTAAAATGGCGAATATCATTTAATAGTCTTGATATTTTATTAGCAGCAAAACGCTTCAAAGTGTCTTCGCGGACATCAAAAATATCTTTTTCTATTACGGCAAGTCGATTAAAACGCCCGTGACTATCATCTTGAGTCGTTGATGAGGCACTAGATAGACTGAGAAGGGATTCAAGCTGACCAAGCTGAATGTTAGCATCTTCATAAGACACTGGACCTGAAATGCTTTGTTGTATTTCCTCTAGGGTGCTCGATATGCCGACCGACTTACCTCTAAATACCTCAACTTTGGTTTTTCTTTTGTTTAACTCAAGATTTAGCTTTTTGAGCTCAGGAGACATTTTATTGACAATAGCCTCCTTGATAATATCGAGGTAAGGCTTCTCTTTGACTTCCATTGGAAAAGTTTCAAGCAACTTTTTACGATTAGGCCCAATTATAACAATACGCATGTCATCAACGTAACGGGAGTAATCTACAACTTTTATGTCGCCACCTGAGTCTACGGATTTCCCGATGAGTGTACTCATGTATTCGTCAAATTCGGCCATATATATATTAGATAAGAAGCCTGACGCAACAAGCCCCTGAGGTAAGCCTCTGGGGGCTTGGTTATTTTTCCTATTCTTTGAGCCGAATAGTTCTCCAAACGCTTTCTCTGCGTTATCTGACCACTTCCAATTATTAAAAGCTGTTAAGACATTCTCAACTATATTGAAAGTACTATCTTCAGAATGGTTCTGGTTCGTGACAATACCCCCAATCTTATTAATGAGCAGACTTCGATCGATACAGTCAAAAAACTTGGAAAGATCGAGCTCTATTAAATAGACTTCTTCGTCCTCAGCCTTTTCATGGAGCTCTCTTTTCGCAAAATAATAGGGACGCTCAAGGAACTTCCTATAGTCAGCAAAGTATTTGCTGTAGGTGGTTGTAGAGCCATAGCTATGCTCTACCTTATCTGCTTCGTACCTACAGAATAGGCGATTTCCATAGCTTACAACTCCTTTATCATGGACCTCATCGTAGTTAGTCGCAGGATCACCTTGAATTGCTTCAACTTCATTTGCTAGACACATCATGACTAAAGTCATTATTGTTTGGTCTCGCACACAGGTGTGCGCTAGAGGTCTTAGCTTCAGATCACATTTGTCACTTTTCTTTGGGATATTTTCGTCACTCTTTGACTGATCAAAAGAGCTTGATACTGGTTGCCATAAGAGTTTGAATTCAGAAATAGCGAAAGGATCTTCGGGTTTGATAAATTCCCATGGCTGAGTTTTAGGAGCTGGTACTAACTCTAGCGGCGAAAAAACCAGCTTGCTTTTGCTCTCGTTTATCCAGTCAACGCAACGATTTGGCAAGTCTATAGATGAAATATCAAGTTCAAAATTATCAGCATACCAATTAGTGGTTCGGATGTAGTCGTGAGCTTTCTTCCAAGCGAGAGCCATTAAAAGAGGATCACTCAAATAGTCGTCGTTTAATACTAACTTGTCATACTTTCTATCCAATAATGGCATTTAGTCATCCTTAAGTAACTCTCGTTCCATGATATTGAGCAACTATGTTATAGCGGCCTCTATCTGCTTGGCTCGGTAATTCAGTTACTACCCGCTACTGAATTAAATTGGGTTTACTACGAGGAAATGCATAGGCCTGCTAGCTCTCAGCCTTCCTGTCGCTATCGATTTTTCTGAGTATCACATGCAAAGTAGCAAGATAAAAATAGAACATCCAACTTAACCATATAGCAGTGTCATATGAGGTTTTTTGCTTAGCATTGTGATGCCGAATACCAAAATTATTCGCTATGTTAAACAAATCGTTTTCATCAGACTTAGTTAAAAGCGTTTTCATTTTAGGGCGAAGGTACTCAAGCACATCAGCTAAATCCCGTACAGCCTGTCTTCTGTCATCAATGGTTGAGCCATGTCTGCGGTATCTCAAGACGGCTGACTCGATTCTTTTCCGAACATTCTGATCTTTTGTTGGAACGTCTGCTTCAAAGATTGTTTCGAACCCGGCATCAGGTTTATTAAGGACTTCACCTTCTAACGAGAGCTCAAATGGATTGCAGTAGTGCGATAAAAGATCATTTATTTTTTCTACAAATACAACCTGACCTTCTTTCTTATTGAAGGTCTCCCAATGCATCCCGCATCCGTTGTAATTGTGCATGGTGCCGTCGACTGGTTTTGAAACGTTCTGATATAAGAATTCAATTACGTCAAACAAATCATCTTCGCTATAGCCCTTACAGTATTGAGAGATCGGCCAAATATGCTTTTTTCTAATCTTGAGAAGTATCTCAAGTTCTATATCGCGAATTTTGCCAGGAACGTGATCAGCGTCAACACACCAAAAACCGAATGCCTCGCTGAAATACCCATCATCCTCAAGCTGTTGATAAATCCGTAGAAATAATTCGATTACATCGTCAAGAGGAAGTCCGTTAAGGTTTGGGTTATTTCCGGTACGTTGAGAGTAGTATTTATGAGGCATCATGTTTCCCCAAAGCCTAACGTTTAACTAGCGTGGTAGCGCAATTGTCTAATTAACGCCTGTTATTAATTTTCTGTAACTTCCAAAAGCTCACCAACTTCACAATCGAAATATTTACAGAGCGCCTCCAAAGCAGCGAAATCAATCCGCTGAGCTGTTTCTTTATACAACAATGTCACGGTATTACGGTTTAATCCAGTATCGCGCGCAACGTCCATTATTTTTAGCTTTCGCTCGCCCATCATCCGCGCTAAATGACACTTAATCATGACCACCTCGTAAAAATGTTATCTAAAATGACAAAAAAACATTGCAAATGATATTTTGCGTGATAATATGTCATTTAGGATGGCAATTTGGAACTCAGAAATACGTTATGCCATTCAGTCTATCAATCAATTAAGGAGTTTGCCATGTTAAATGACATGACGCTTTTAACCACTGCCGAACTGGCTGAGCGGATCAAGTATGACCCTCGCACCATTAGGGAGCAGCTGAAGGACTCAGTGCTTCATGAGGGAGTTCACTACATTCGGCCATTTGGCGGTAGGAAAATCCTGTTTCTCTGGGAAGCCATTAAGCGCGATATAAGTCAGGACTCTTCTGATTCACTAGCAATTCCGATGGCAAAAGGAGGTATTGCTCATGGGTAGTGTTAATTCACGCCCTGAGACCGGTAAGTTGTTCATCGACTTCCGTTACAAGGGTAAACGCTGTCGCGAACAAACCTCTCTTGAGGACACGCGGGAAAATCGTAAGCGGGTGCAGAAGTTACTCGATCGGGTTGAAGCGGAAATCACTCTTGGCACTTTTGATTACGGTAAGCATTTCCCGGGAAGTGCAAAGGCGCAGCAATTCAAAGAAATGCAGGTGCGCAGTCAGCATTTGGATACGCCACTGTTCAGTGACTTTGCTAATACGTGGTTTGCTGAAATGCGTATTCAGTGGCGAACATCACATGCTGATACGGTGCGAATTACATTGGATAAGTATTTAGTCCCAGCCTTTGGGGAAAGGGAAGTTGGCCGCATCACCAAAGCGGAAGTACTTGAGTTTCGGGCCTCACTCGCCAAAGTTACGCCCCGAAGCAACAAGTCGCTATCTCCGTCGCGGATAAACCACATCATGACGCCTTTGCGCATGATTTTGAATGAAGCAGCCAACCGCTATAATTTTAGCTCACCTTACCAGGGAATTAAATCGCTTAAGGTGCCGCGTACGGATGTTGAGCCATTCACCATTGATGAGGTGCGCCTCATCATCGAGAAGGTCCGCCCCGATTTTCGGGACTACTACACCGTGCGGTTCTTCACTGGCATGCGGACAGCCGAAATCGATGGGCTCCAGTGGGATGCGGTGGATTTTGACCGCCGGCAAATCATGGTGCGCAGCACCATCGTGAACGGTGAAACCCAAAGCACCAAAAACGATGGGTCGTTTCGCGCCATCGACATGAGCGAGCTGGTCTTCGATGCATTGAAACATCAGTGCGAAGCAACCGGTGATCAGCAGTACGTATTCTGTACCCGCAACGGCTCGCCACTATCGCATAACAACGTGACCAAACGTGTCTGGTATCCACTGCTTCGGCACCTTGGGTTGCGTAAACGCCGTCCTTATCAAACCCGTCACACCGCTGCCACGCTTTGGCTGGCAGCAGGGGAGAGCCCTGAGTGGATTGCGCGGCAGATGGGGCACTCAACGACCGAAATGTTGTTTCGGGTGTACTCGCGGTATGTGCCGAACCTTACCCGCCAGGACGGCTCTGCGTTTGAGCGGTTGCTCAAGTCCAATTTCAATGATTTCAAACCTGACGCGGAGTAAGTGCACGCTTACTTCACCGCAATACTGATTTAATGACTCTGGAGAATTCTTATGAACACGATGACAAACATCACTGTGAACGACACCATTCAACCACTACTTATCGATGCGCAGGAATACATGCGCTTTTCAGGACGCTACTATCTGTGCGATGTTGAGTATGTCCAAACATCCCAGGCGGAGGAAAAATGCAAACTAACGCTGTCCGACAGCTCTGGCACGTTAGAGGTCTACGCTCGCTACGAGCAACTGAAAAATGAAGCGATATTGGTGGACACGATGCTTCACGTTGACGTCGCCAAATCCATCATTGGTGAGCAAAGCATTCGTGTCTGCAAGTTGCTTGTCTGTGCAGACGACTGCGAAACCATTGGTACATCACTGGCCGCATTGCCAATAGCCAAATGTCCGCGGCCGGATATCTTTAAAGCGTTGCTTGTGATGGAAAGTCGCATTGAGTCTGATGTCATGAAAGAATTTCTGTGTGATGTATTGCTACAAAAGCACGTGGCGGCAGCCTATCTTGAATGTCCTGCTTCTTTGAATGGACACCACAGTTGCGGAGCAGGGCTCCTTGAGCACTCGATTAACGTGGCCTGGAATATCTTGGGTGTGCAAGCGTTCAAGCCGATTGAGCGAGACACAGCCATTGTTGCTGCGCTACTGCACGATATCGGAAAAACTCAAACCTTAACGAACCAGCAGAGGCCGACCCGGTTAGGATGCCGCGTTGACCCGCACCATCTGACACTGGAGCTTTGCGCGAAGGCATTAAGGAAACTCGACGCAAAAGCGCCGCTGCTGGCTGAACGCCTTCGGGAAGCATGGATAGCGCTAATACCGGAGGGCTCATCAACCAGAGGCGACAAGCTGTTACTGATTGACGCATTGGAGCGTTCAAAGCATTTCAGCATCGAGGGTGAGCAATCCATGGCCTTTCTGGCCGATGCGGAAATGGGCGTGCCCGTCACCTCAGCCAATCATTAATTTCTTTAATTTAATTAATTTCGTTAAAGAGGAATGATTTATGGCACGCCATCCAGAAGTCAGCGAGCAGCAAATCATCGATGCCGGTTTAGCACTGGAGAAACGAGGGAAGCGCCCGAATGCGGGCGCCATTCGTGTCCAGTTAGGTGACCGAGGCGGCCTTGCTCGCATCAAATCCATTTGGGAAAACTACCAGGGTAATCGTGACGAGCCGCTTTACCCAGCAAAACGGAGTGACCTGTCGTTTGATGTCCTACCGAGCGCCTATGCGGAGGAAGCTGAGTTGCTTATTGAGAAGGTATCGCAGGCCATGAAGCATATGGCGATTGCCGCCTACGGTGATGCGCAAAGCCTATTCGAGCGACGTCTTAAAAGTATCGAGGCGAATCATGCCGCAGCAATTAGCGACTACGAGGAAAGCGAGCAGTCAGCCGTAGAGTGCGTTGAAAAGCTCGAGGATGAGCTCGACGAAATACAAACCGAGCGGGACACGCTGGCTGAGCAAAACGCGCAGTTACTGATTGAAAACGCAGAGCTTCGCGGAAAACTTGGTGCGTCCAAAGCGTAGTCCTTAATACCGATTTAAAGAGAGGTACATATGACCATTAAACTTGTGAGTTTTGTCGGTTTAGCGCCTGACGAATTACTGGAAAAAGCTGAAATGGAAATACAAAGCCAGCTTCACCACACCGATGGTGAGCTTGTCTTATACCGCAAGCCAACATTTAGGGGTTATAACTTACTGAAACCTTCAGCGGAAGTGCAGGGGCTTCTGCAATACTTCGCGTCTGTGGGGTGCGTATGCTCTGAGTACCGACTGGCGTACTCATTGTTTCCTGAAAATATGGACGAATGGCCACTTAAATCAGAGGACTTGGCTTTCCATTATGCCTTCAGTGCGGCCGAAGGGCGTCTTAATCTTGAGCATGACGAGCGTGTATCTGACCTGTTGAAAGCGTTCGAATTCAGCTCTGAATTTCCAAGGTATCGCTACATGGTAAATGACTTTATCCATAAATATGCGGAAGCCCGACAAGTCTCGGCCGACATTATCTGGCACTTTAATTACCTGTCAGAGCACGATGAAAAAGACCAACCATTTACGCAGGATATGACACTGGACAGTTGAAGTGGCTGCTAATCAATATTCGACAAAGTAGGGCTAGCTTGATGCTAGCCCTTTTTATTGGCTTCAGTTTTTGCAGCCATTTCGTTTGCAGGTTACCGGCGCGGTAGTGTTGCTCCAATGCGATGGTTTGACAGTCGTATCTTCACCGCACCCAGTTCTTCCACCTTTTCGGCCCTGATGAACAACGCTCTCTCCGGATTCGGGCGTATGTCTAACAGCCATAGAACTCTCCTTTTCTAGGTTATGCCGATATTGGCTTACTCTAGTGTAGGGCAAAACTCAAATTATGCGATTTTAAAGGGAGGACGGTCTGCACAGTGCCAAGAGCGGACGTTAGAATCTCATGATATTAATCGTTAGGGGGACCAACAGTAAAATACGCTCAATTCTCCAAAGTTTCACTTAGGTAACTCTATATGTACTTCAAGGCCTGTGGTGTAGGCATTGTTGAATGAAATTTTTCCATGGTGCAGTTGCACTATCTTATGTGTAATCGACAGGCCTAAACCAGATCCTGATACACCACTATGCTCTTGAAGTCGATAGAAACGCTCTCCCAAGCGCTCAAGTATTTCTTCAGGGACGCCCTTGCCTTCATCAGCAACCTTGATAATGACTCTATTAGCCGCCTCGGTCGCGACTATCTGTATTTTCGAATTTTTCGGCGAAAATTTCATTGCATTGGACAACAGGTTGGTTAAAGCGCTAACGATAAGAGTTTCGTCGCAAATTATTCGAATAGAGGAAACATCAATGTGCCACTGGTGATTTTCCACTTTATTAATTGGTAAGTTATTTAGCGCCAAAGAGACCAACTTACTGATTTCAACTTCCTCAAACTTTTCAGTAAAGTTTAGGCTATCAAGCCGGTTCAACAACAATAGTTGATTAACGAGGCGTGACATTCGCTCCACGGAGTAAAAAATTGACTTGCCAGAGTGCTTGGCATCGCCAAGTGAATCAGCTGAAATGACATTTTCGGCGTGTACTTGGATTGCGCTTAACGGTGTGCGCAGTTCGTGAGAAGCATCAGCGACAAACCGCTTTTCGCGTTCCGAAAACATTTTAATTTGATGCAACAACCGATTTAGTGCTTGCCGGATCGGAACCAACTCATTGGGTAGCTCGGACTCAACTGGCGACAAGTTATTTAACTCCCTAGCTCTTAGGTCGGCAGCAAAACGGTTTACGGGTTTTAGGACAATATAAACGATGAACAGTATTATTAGGCTTATTGGAACCCACATTAATAATAGTGGATAGAGTTGCTCTGAGGCTAAATAGCCACTCAGCTCACCTCGAACATCCTGACGCTGAAAAGTATGAACCCATATGTCTTTCGATTCCTCGAAGTAGCTAAAGATAAACCACGTGTTTTTGTCACTCTTTAATGTATGGTAACCGGCTTCTAAACCCTTAAGGCTCAATGATTGAGGCTGGTTTGTTGAAGCCAGCAAATTACCGTCAACACCATGAATTTGGTAGCCAATCTTAGACTCATATTTATGACCGCTGGGACCTTTCTCTTCAGTGGAGCTACCCTCACCGACATCATCATATGCGGATATCGGAATTATTTGAGTGACTGACAGTTTATTTTTGGGCGGCGCATAAAATGTCGCGAGTGACTTTGCGGTTTGAGCCAGTTGCGCATCAAAAACCTCATCCAGCTCATGCAAAATATCTCGGTAGCTAGCCCACGCGGTGGCGGCGAGTACAGTAACAACGGCTAAGTTGATGCCAACAACCAATGAACGACGAAGTGACCACAGGCTCATGATGATCCATCTTGTAAGCGATAACCTAGACCTCTTATAGTTGAGATAAGGCTACCATCGATTTTCTTGCGTAAATAGTGGATGTGCACTTCCAACGAATTACTCTCATGATCGCCTTCCCACCCATAGCACGCACTGGCTAATTGCTCTTTACTCACTATTTTTCCTTTATGCAGCGCTAACTGTTTCAGTAGCAGCCACTCAAGTCGAGTTAAATTAATCGTTTTGTCACGAAAACGGCATTCCTGTGATGATAGGTTAATAGTCAGCTGCCCACAGGTTATAATATCGTTTAAGTGCTGGTTTGCTTTGCGAACCTGCACTCGAATACGCGCTTCTAATTCGCGTAATTCAAAAGGCTTAACCACATAGTCGTTGGCGCCTTCGTTTAATGCCAGTACTTTAGTATCAATATCATCCCACGCTGTAAGTACGAGAATCGGGATTTCTTGGCCTGCTTTCCTTAACTTTTTAATCAGTGGTACGGCATTTCCATCGGGCAGTCCGAGATCAAATATTGCAAGATCAAATTTATCTGTCCTAAGGGCGCTCTCAGCTTGAGACAAGTTTGCCGCTAGTTCAACTAAGTATCCCATTCGGCTCAGACCCTTGATTATTCCTTCCGCCAAATGCCTATCATCTTCTAGTAGTAGCAAACGCATGTGCGTACCGTCCATCAGGTTTAGTCAAGTCAAGGTGTTCGTTGTAAACAGAGGCTTCAACATTAAAGTAGCCCAGGATCGTGTGCGAGAAATTATCATGGCTGATAGTAGCGCTCGTTTCGTGTTTACTTACACTGAATATGTCGGACGGCCATACTATCCAGGGTATGTGGCGCTGTTCTTCTGGAGCTATCCAGTTAGGCAAGCCATGCAGATAGATACCGTTATCACCGAGTGATTCACCATGGTCAGATACATACATCATACTGCTGTCTAGTTCAGTGTGGCTTTTCAATAACTTTATGACCTGACTTACCAGTTGGTCGGTCACGAGCAAACTGTTGTCATATGCATTAGTGATTTCATCCACAGAACAATTCGACAGCTCTTGGCTTTTACATTCGGGTAAAAACCGTTTCATTTCGTTAGGCGACCGTTCGTAATAGGCAGGCCCGTGACTTCCCATTTGATGAAGCACAATAATTGAGTCTTGATGCAAATTGCTTAACCAAGATTTGAGTTGTTCGAGCATATCTATATCATAGCATTGCCATTCTTCACATCGGGATTCGCTCATTTTGACGGTTTTAATTCGGTTACAGACATCTTTGCAGCCAGAGTTATTTTCTATCCATGTTGCATTAATACCAGCAGTTTCTAAAACATCTAATACATTACTCGAGTTTCTAGCAACATCCGAGTAATTATCAGCGGTTAAAAAACTGAACATGCACGGCACTGAAATAGCAGTTGCCGTTCCACAAGACGTAGCTTTTTTATAGCTGAATATTGGCTCTGATGTCATGAGCGCATTCAGTGAAGGCGTTGTCGGTCGAGCATAGTTATTGATTGCAAAATGATCCGCACGCGCTGTCTCACCCAAAACGATTACCATGACTCTCGGTTTTTCAGACGTACCTACCTGAACGGCATCTTGCCCTAGTCTTATAAATTGAGTTGGGGTTTCTAGTTTTCGTTTCAAAGCCGAGACGGTTGATGATATGACGTTGAAAGGAGCAACTCTGTACTTCACATCTCGATGGTTGCGAAATAAAGACGCGAAGTCGTCATAACTGGTGTAAGCGATACCGACCGCTAATATTGAAAAGCAAGTCGCCGCTGCAAGACCTTGTTTTATTTTTGTTGTCGCACTGGAAGTGGGGAGTTTTATATACGCCAGCAATAGCGATGGGATAACACCAAGTGTTATGAAGGTTTCAAAAAAACTTCCCGAGAGTTGTTCACGAGCCTCAGCCGTATCGGTCTCAATTGCATTAATTATCATATCTGCATCAATGATAATGCCATATTCCGACATGTAAAAAAGTGCAGGAGCAGCAAGAACAAACAACAATATTGCGAATGGCTTAAAAGCATTAACGCATCGACTGATGGCGAGCGCAACAGTATAGAAAAAAGCAATGAACACCATCAGTTTGACTTGCGTGAACCCATGAACCCCGTATTCACTCAACGCACTCACAAGAGGACCCGAGTATGCTAGAGCAAGCCAAGCCGCAACGAGTATTAATAGAACTGGAAAATTAAGCGTCAGTCGCTGCATATTGCTCACCTATATGAAAGATAAATAAAGAAACACTCCAACAGATGAATGCTGTTGTTATGTCATCAATAAAGAAGTGCGCGCCCCGCAGCTGTTGAACAGCTCCAAGTAAAAAGCCGGAAGAAAGTGCGAGAATTAGCGAAGCTTTCGCAAGAAGAGGCCTGTTTTTACGCCAGAAAAAGTACAGAGCAATCCAGGCAAAGCCAATACTTGAATGTCCCGAAGGAAAGCACCGACCCAAGCCAAAATGAGTGTCGTTGAACGACCATAAACTGATATATGGTTTGACTCCTCCGTATAACTGCAAATCCCAAGGACAGTCCATACCAAGCATCGCCTTGAGGTAATTCACTAAACCAAAAGACAACAAAACCGATAAGAGTAACAATACATACCGGCGCCGCTTGCTTTCCCCTTTGCTTGATAAGAACTGAGCCACGGTTAAGGCTAGGACAAGCACTACAAATGCGAGATTAAGCTTCCGTATACCGTCATGAAGAATCGTTTCAGTGATAAAGTGGTGCCTTAAAGACCACTGTCCCCCTTCAAGCTGGTATAACGCATTGGCGACTAAAAACTTAAGCTCTAGAAATTCTACGACCAGTAATATAGCGACAAAAACCGCCAAAACACTTGCCCAACGCCTCCAAACCGTCATGGACTTTAAAGCGGCCATAATACAGCTACCCAAACGACGATGAACTGACAGATAGCAATGAATACTGCAGCCGAGGCGATGTCCTTTGCTCGACCGCTGAGCTCGTGAAAGTCGGCGCCAATGCGGTCGACAACCGTTTCAATGGCGGAGTTTAGTAGCTCCGTAATAAGTAAACCAAGCAATGACATGAACATTAGCAACCGCTCTGAAAGCTCAAGCTCTGCTATCACTAAAACTGGCAACAACACCAACAATAAAAGTACCTCTTGTCGAAAAGCTGCTTCAAAACACCACGCCGCTCTGAGCCCTTTCATGGAATATTGCGTTGCATCGATGATTCGGGCTATGCCAGTTTTTCCTGGTTTCATAGTCACCTCTTGAGAAATAAAAACTGCATAGTAAACAGTCAATATTAAGTTCAGCTTAAGGTTCGTTCTTTAGTATCGCGTTCATTATCAGAGCTAAGTTGGGCTACTAATGAGCAATACACCTTTATTAAAAGAACTGAAGTCGTCGCTATTCCAATACCGGACGCTTATAGCGGGTTTTTCGCTGGGTCTAATTATCCTGAGTGTTAGTCGCTTACTATTATTTATATGGCAGTTTGAACGCGTAACTGAGGCAGGAGAGCTCAGTTACTTGATGTTAATGGGCCTCAGAGCAGACATCGTTCAGATGGGTTATCTGACGCTACCTTTATTGCTATTCGCGCCATTATTTTTAAATCGCTGGGGTGTGAGGGCTTGGCAAACAGTTCAAAGCGTTTGGTTGATTATTGCTATCACCTATATCACGTTTATGGAGGTCTCAACGCCCGCCTTTGTTATGCAATACGACTTGCGACCTAACCGTCTGTTTGTTGAGTATTTAGAGTACCCGAGGGAAGTGTTAAGCACCCTTTGGGGAGGGTTTAAAGTCTGGTTACTTTTGACCGCGGTAGTGTTGGGTATTTGCTTATTCGGACTCGGTAAGCTTGCTAAGCGACTGAACCAGACAACTTATGGTCATAAACAATACACTGGCAGGGCGCTTATTGTTTGGCCGCTTTTGATGGTAATTGTTTTTGCCGGTGTGCGGTCAACGTTAGCGCATCGCCCGGCGAACCCAGCATTTTTTGCGGTGACATCGGATGCTTTGGTGAATAGTTTAGTTATCAGTTCGGCCTATTCGCTTGAATACGCAATTTACAGCATGAGGCACGAGGAAAATGCCTCTCGTATATACGGTGATGCCAGTTTAGAGAAAATTCTTAACATAGTTAAAAGCCAGCCACACTTAGCAGGCAAGGCATTTCCATCTGACGAATACCCCACAGTGCACTTTAATAAAGCTTCCCGGAGCTTCGACAAACCCAAAAATATTGTCGTTATCTTGGAGGAAAGTTTAGGTGCGACTTTTGTTGAAGATCTCGGTGGGATTAATGTCACACCAAACCTAAAGCGACTTAGTAAGGAAGGGTGGTGGTTTCAGCAGCTTTACGCAACTGGCACTCGGTCAGTTCGTGGTATTGAGGCGGTTATTTCAAGCTTCTTACCCACACCGGGAAGAAGTACCGTGAAACTTTCACTGTCTCAGCAAAATTTTTATACCGCTGCTGACCTGTTGTCGCGTGAGGGATACTTCACTGAGTTTATTTATGGTGGTGAAACCCACTTTGACAACATGGGAAGTTTTTTCGCAAGTAATGGTTTTCAGTCTATTCTTGGTCAGAGTGACATTGATAACCCCAAGTTTGTCGGTAGCTGGGGAGCGAGCGATGAGGACCTGTTTAATACCGCTCATAAAAGGTTTGAGATGCTAACTAAAAAGGGAGCTCCCTTCTTTAGCTTGGTGTTTACCTCATCAAACCACGAACCATTTGAGTTTCCAGACGATGAAGTCGAGCTCTATTCTGCGCCCAAGAACTCGGTAGAAAACGCTGTCAAATATGCTGACTTTGCGCTGGGTAAGTTTATCAACAAAGCAAAGGCGAGTGATTACTGGGAAAATACGATTTTTTTGATTGTCGCTGATCACGATACGCGCGTCTATGGAAACGAGTTAGTTCCGATCCAAAAGTTTCGTATTCCAGGACTCATTCTGGGTGGCTCTATTCAACCCAAAGAGATTGATGAAATTACCAGTCAGATTGACTTAATGCCTACGGTTATCTCGCTTGCAGGCGTTTCAGCTTGGACCCCGGCGATAGGCCAGGACATTTCGAATGATAACGTGCCACCGGCTAATCGTGCCATGATGCAATTTGGTAATAACTACGCATGGATGACACCCAAAGGAGTAGCGATTTTAACTCCTGGAGAGGATAAAACCGGTCACTATGACTTCGATGAGAGCGACTTTGTGGCTGACCAAAACATCAGTCAGCAGTTGCGTAATGAGGCACTAGCTCATGCATTATTGCCTTCTTGGCTATATCAACACCGAGCATATTTTGTCCCAGAAAGTTTAACTAAGCTTTCTAACGAATAGATCCTAGCTAGAAATTAGTAATTGAGCGAATGCGCGGCTACTACTGGGGCTGTAGTTGGTCCGCTTTTCGCTCAAAGCGGACTGAATTCGCAATGTATGACGAATATCTACTAACTAACCTTTTCCCAATTGAAAAATTTACTATCTGCTAAATCAAGCATCTCAATATCTTCTGCCGTATCACCGTATGCATAAATGTGTTCAAATTCATCTAGCTTAATTAATGCTCGGATTCTTTCAACTTTTTTTCTACCGGTACAGTCACCATCCAGATAATGACCAGTCAGCAGACCTTCTCTTTCCTCAAGATTGACTCCGCACAGTTCAAAGCCCATCTTTTCACACCATGGTCCGAGATAAACGGTAAGCGAAGCAGAAACAATGACTATCCGATCGCCACGCGCTTTATGCCAGTTCAAGCGCTCGATGGCTTCAGGACGTAAAACGTTCGGAATAAATGCGTCAGCATGTTTGCGACCTAATTCGGCTGTATCCGACACCGGCAAATTTTTAAAGCCGACTTGAACTATTTTTTGTCGAATATAGGATGACGACAACAAACCGTATCTGTGACCAATGATTAAAGGAGTTAGCAGGATCTTCCCTACACGCATTCTTTTGCGAGGTATGACCGCCTTTACAAACGGGGTGAAGGTATCGCAGTTTGTGATAGTTCCATCAAAGTCGAATAGGGCAATGTCCATACTTCTATCCCGTCGCCTTTTAGAGCTTAGCCATTCTTATGTCGATTTTCTGCATAGCCGTTGGGCGTCACACCTATTATCTCTTTGAAATCGCGAATAAGGTGGGACTGGTCCGTGTATTCAAGTTCCATAGCAACATCAAGGATATTTACTTCTCCTGCGTCAAGACGCTCAAGCACTCTGTGAAGGCGATATTTTCTTATTAGCCACTTTGCACTTAACCCAATATGTTCTCTGAAGTACCGTTGTATCATTCGCGGTGATAGTTCAGCACGCTCACTCAACTGAGACACTTTAACAATCGACTGTTCGTCTTTAATCAAACTAACCAGTTTTTGTACAGACCGCTGAGAGTCGCAAACTAACGTCTTATGTGGTGTAAGTCTTTTCTCGAGAATCTCACAAATTAAAGCATCGCTCTTTATAACCAACAAGCTAGCTAGTGCCTCTGTGAGGCGATCTCCAAAAATCTCGCCAGCATCAATTTCCTTATCAACGTATTCAACAAGCGGTAACGAGAGAACATGCTGAAGAGCTCCGAGCGAAAACTTAACACCTATGATTCTGTCTTTTCCGGACATCACATAATTGTAAACTTTGGTGACCGGTCCCACTACCTTAACCTTGTCATTACTAATGACAAGATGAAAGTTGGGATCGGGAACGTTCCTTTGCGTGTGTGTTTTATTTGCAGGGAGTTTCCAGTCGACTAACCAAAACTGATCGATAAAATCAGTTAATTCAAACTTGGGATAGTAACGGCGTAAACTGTAAAACTGCTGACTCTCTTGCTGGTGCAATACACCATTGATTTTAGATTGATTAATTTTCAAGTCTGAAGCTACTCTCAAAACCCTATGTCGCACTTTTACAATACCAGTTAACACGGATCATGGTAGTGTTGAATACCACTTAAGCAGAAATACTGGAAGATAATATTATGGAGCTCACAGGAACGTTTGAAATAACCAGTTGGCAGGAATCGGTAGAAAAGGAGCTTGCTAATGGTACGAAACTAAGCCGTGCTAACGTCAGACAATCCTATACTGGAAGCTTGTCAGGAGAGAGTGAACTGACGTATCAACTCTGTTATGACACTAGCGGTAATGCTGATTTTGTTGGCTTCGAAACAATTTCCATAAATACCCCAAATGAATTAGAGGTTATCGTTTTACAACACAATGGTTGTTTCAACAACGGTATTGCAACCAGCAAGTTCACTGTTGTCGAAAGCAGTCATGATAAGACACTTATTGGTTATGAGGGCTTCTTTCGTTCGAAAGAGAATGGTCAAGCAGACTATCAAATTAAAGGTCCTCTTTGAGCGATGAACGGACCTTCTGACTTTCAGTCAACTCCAACTAGTGACTAGCCGTCCCGTTATTCGAGAGTGTGGGTGTCGCTAGCGGTGCACGGCACATTCACGTCGGCAATATTGCGCGTTTTGTTGTTGTGTTGTGTATTTAAGTCGTTTACTGTCAATGACATAACAAAAAATTAAGGTTGGATATTGTGCGCTCGGTAGAGTGTAACTGAGCATGCTCAAATTGCCTTTGCTAACTCGGAACCTTTAAAATCAGGAATACCTGTTTGATCAGTAAGTTAACAACCGAAAACTATCAATTGGACGAGTTTCTAAATGCGCACGCACAATATACAAATGTTATGCCTCACAGCCAAGTTACAATCTCATTCAAATTAGGAGATAGAAAATGAAAATAGTTACCGTCATAGCACTCTTTTGTGCAGCAGCAGTTGTTCCGTCATTCGCTCAGACATCACTTTATGACCCATCAATCGAGCACGAGCCGAAGGATGGTGTCGTCAAACTGTATGGTGCTGGGGGGCCGAATACCGCCTTCAAAAAAGTCGCTGAGGTCTGGGAAAACCGTTCGGGTACCAAAGTGGAAATTATCGCCGGGCCTGAAAGCAGATGGTCTGCTGATGCGCAGGCAGATGCCGATATACTTTGGGGTACTTCGGAGCAGTCGATGACGGCATTCCTGCTAACCTACAAGACCTTCGACCCCAGCAAGGTCGAGCCGATCTATATCAGGCCCACCGTTATAGCCGTTAAGGCCGGCAACCCAAAGAATATTCAGGGCTTTGACGCGCTTCTAGTGGAAGGAATGAAAATCGTCGTTACGGAGGGCAAGGGCATCTACAACACCTCCGGAACTGGAACATGGGAAGACGTCGCCGGACGCATGGGCTCGCTGAATGACGTCGCGCAGTTTCGGAAGAATATCGTGTCGTACTCGCTCGGCTCTGGCGCCAGCTTCAATGCGTTCAAGGAGCTGGACGCTGATGCCTGGATTACCTGGCCGAACTGGCCAATCACGCACCCCGATGTATTGGAGCTTGTTCGCTTAGATGAAGGCCGAACGATCTGGCGAGATGTCAATGTAGTCATCTCACCTGACGCAGACCGTGAGGCGCAGATGTTCCTAGACTTTCTGGTTACCGAAGAAGCGCAAAAGATAATGGCCACCGAAGGGTGGCGGAGATAATCGCTATTTATTAGTTGCCCCATAATCCGATGCATAACAAGGCGCTGCACCGGACGGCAATTCCGCTGCGCTCCATTGCCGCCGGTGAGCTTAGTCGTTAGCTCGCTCACAAACTTCAACGCAGGGGGAAGGATTTTGAAGAACATTCTAGTCAAGCAAGCAGTTGCGATTCCGCTGGGTGCGATGCTTGTTCCAATTCTGTTAGCGTTTTTCTTGCCAGGCTACTCGTCAATCTCGCAGCACATCAGCGAGGTGGCGCTTCTTGACCATCCGATCGCCCTCATCCAAAGGGCAGCAGCCCTTATCACCGGCGTTTCGATAGCCTTGTTTGGCGCTTGGCTATTCCTAGCCAAAGGCTCCAAATTCACTGCTGTGACGGCCGTGGTGTTTGGAGCCAGCATGATCTCAAATGGGGTCTTTGTGATGGGCAGCCCACTCCACGGCCTGTACGGTCTTGGCTTCTTCATGGTTCTCGTTCCAGCCTTCTTTGCCACAGAGGTCGCACCGGTTGGCAGTCCGCTAAGAAACTTCTCCATGCTTGTTGCGCTTGTCATCATGCTTTACCTGTGGCTAATGCTTTCAGGCTTTGACCCACATGGGCTTCGCGGCCTGACTCAGCGTGTCGCGACGCTCATCATTTTTGGCTGGTATGCGGTTGCCAGTTACTCGCTGGTGCGCGGCATCAACTCTTCAACCACGCGGCCTGACAAGCATGCTGTGGCCGCGGGCTAACAATTCATTCAAGCCGATGCCGCTTCGCGGCTCGGTTTAATTCAGGCGTTATGCCTAAACGGAGTTTCTGAGTTTGAGCGAGAAAAATAATCACTACAAAGAGCTTATGAGCAGAATGAAGTCTGCCCATGAACAAGAGTTCTATCTCGAAGCATGCTGGTTTGCATATACCGTTCTAGAAGATCGGCTTTTGTCTGCTCTTAGGCAGTCGGGTGGAGCAACTTACGCCAATCATCGTCCAATTAGGATGCTAGGTAAAAAAATGCAGGAAATTCGGCAGCGAAAACGGAATGACCCATTACTGGCTGCTTACTTCAACGACCCTCTTATGGATCGTATCCATCAATGGAAAGAAGATCGGAACGACTTAACTCACGCAATGGCTGACGGTACTAAGTCAATGGCAGAAGTAGATAAATCTGCTTATCTGCTCAGTACATCTGGGGCAAAGCTAGTTAATGAAGTGTGTTCAGCGGCGAGGCGGCTAAAGAAAAATCGTGAAAAGGCATAACAAACCGCTCAAATACGTTCCGGCCACAAAAAGCGTGGCCTCCACCGGACTCGCTAACGCTCGCCGTTTAGCGGGGCGTTAGGGCTTCACAGTGAAATCAACCAATTACATCATTAATGATGTAGCACCGACAGCTGAAGAGTACACCGCCTTGCGGTGTGAAGTCGGCTGGGATAGTGTCGATTTAGTTGTGGCGCAAAAGAGCTTAAATAGTTCTTTATTTCACGTGTCAGCCAGAGACGACAAAAAGCTGATAGGAATGGCTCGGGTTGTTGGCGATGGATTTATGTATTTTTACATTCAAGACGTCGTAGTTGCTCCTGAGTATCAAGGGCAAGGTATTGGTCGGATGCTTATGAGTAGAGTTGAAAGTTATCTATCCAAAGCGTGTCAGGTGGGGGCCACGGTCGGTTTACTTGCAGCGCATGGCAAAGAAGCTTTCTACCGTAGTTATGGTTACATTGAGCGAGATGGAACAAATCTTGGTAAAGGGATGTGTCGCTTTGTTCGTGAACAGCCCTAACAAACAAATATTATCGCCAGCAAAAAGCGCTGGCTGCGACGTCAACCCGCTGCGCGGCTTTCCGCGCTAAATTTGGGCGTTAAATTTCAGGAAGGGGGAGAGCATGAAACGAGACATGAATCTTGTCGTTGAGCTCCTGAAGTATTTTGAGGAAAGGGAAGAAATTGGAATAGATCAGAATGTCGCTATTCCAGAGTACGATGAGCGCCAAGTGCAATATCACCTGCGTAGAATGTTTGAAGCTGGACTTCTGGATGCAGAGGCTTCGTATTCAACAACAACCAAAACCAGAATAATTACGGTTTACCCCTTTGGTCTTACATGGCAAGGGCACGAATTTCTAGATGCTCTGAGAGGAGAGGGAGTGTTAAGTAGCATCAAGGACAAGGTTGGGGGGTCTATCAGTGAGATTCCTTTCTCAATTCTGAAGGAGCTAGCAATTAATGCATCAAGAGTTGCTGTTGGGCTTTAAATTTAACAAGCGGCGCCAGGCGGACCAAATTTCCGCTCGTTCCTCGCTCCAATTTGCCCGCTGCGCCGGGCGTTATGTTGTTTACTGGATCGCATAAAAATGAAACTAATTAAGAGTATATTTTACGTGTTAATCATCAGCAGCCTATCAGCCTGTTCGATGAAAAGTGTAAAATTGGCGCACGCTAACGACCCAGATTTAATTAAAGTTTGTCGTCATGCATTTATCGACTGGCGTGCAGCATCGCATATGGTTGATTTTTACAATTTTAAATGTGCGCAAAGAGCAATAGAGCAAGGCTACTTATTAGGTGATTCGAACTTATCTTCTAAGGATTTTTCAATACCTGAGGCACCTTCTGGAAAAACCTGGAATGAAGCATTGGCACTCAAAGAGCTAAGTGCTGATCGAATAACCAGGGAAAAGTATGGGTACATTTTGGCAGTTTTGGAAATGAAGTATCGTGCCAAAATTTCAAAAGCAAAATCAGAGCTCGAATCGGGTAAAATAACTAAGGAAGAATTTGATAATATTAAGGAGGAAGCATCAGAGGCATTCTATGGTGTCCCCACAACATAACAAGGTGTTGCAGCGCGACGTCCAAAGCTGTGCGCCTTTTGTGGTCGCTGCGCTTATACCACAAAAGCCACCCAGCTTTGGCCGCGGCTGAACGCGGGCGTTATGCAGTCAGTCTCACGCCTTATTGACAAGTGTCACGTGACGCAATACACTTTGTTTCATGAGCAAATCCTTTGCTGACAAACGAACTCAAGAACTCTACTCCAAGGGCAAGTCAAAGAGATTTCCTGCGGATGTTGCTCCGAGAGCCGCTAGAAAACTCGAATACGTGGATCTGGCGGTGCAGCTGGAGGATTTGAAAGTGCCGCCTGGCAATCGCCTTCACCCTCTGGCGGGAAATAGGCAAGGGCAGCACGCAATTTCAATAAATGATCAGTGGCGTATCTGTTTTCGTTTTGAAGATGGCGACGCGTATGAAGTCGAAGTGTGTGACTACCACTGAGTGAGGTGATGACTATGGCTATTCCTAATACTGCCGGCATGCAGCGCAAGCCGACTCATCCTGGCGAGATGCTGAGGGAGGATTTCCTTCCGGACTATGGCCTGTCCGTTTCCGGGTTGGCTGAATCTCTGGGGGTTTCTCGCCAGTCAGTTAATGAATTACTGCGCGAACGTCGTGCTGTCAGTCCTGAAATGGCACTCAGGCTTGCCCGTTTGTTTGGTAATTCACCAGAATTCTGGCTGAATGCGCAGCGATCTGTTGATCTTTGGACGGCCGCTCAGTCGGTCAAGGAAGAAGTGGATCGAATTAAGCCACTACATGCTGCATAACCATGCCATGTACCGGATGCCAACCCTTGTGGCATGACGGCGGGCGTTATCGTTTCTTTTTTACAGTAATGAGAATGCGGAGCCGGCCCACATACATATTCAACGCGAGAGGATGCTTGCTAAGTTCTGGTTAAAACCAGTAGCCCTATTTCAGTTCCACTGACGTGGTTCCCGTCATTGTCCCGGGCGACAGAATCTCAGCTAAAGGACTGGGAAATACTTGGTGATGGAGAGGGAATTCATTGGCCCCAGTTGGATGAAGACCTGAGTGTGAACGGTATTCTCCTAGGTAACCATGGAAGAAGATAATAAGTCGATAAGCTGCGCCCCTGCGATAGCTTCTTAGTAAACCTACGCGATGAAGATTGTTTGGTCACCGCAAGCCTTTAAACGCGTAAAAACCTACTATCACATAAAAAATACCACTCACACTCAAATTCCGACCGTTCACACATTCCTTGATTGTATCTGGGTAGGGGCTGCGCTAACTTAGCTGGCAATTGATTTGTCCAAGTGAAAGCAGTGCGGTATGCCGATAACCTTCCAATTCAACATAAAAGAAAAGCTGGCCATCTCCGCGATCCTGACGGTGTTGTACTTGATTCCCGCCAGTATCGAATGGGCGCAGTATGAGCAATTCGACCTTGGGATCGTGGCGCGGAGCTTGCCGATTTGGTTAGTGTGCTTCTACGTTGGCCCGTTTTGGTTATTTTACGCACTACAGAAGATAGGATTAGTTGCTCGTTTGTCAGTGGTACCGCAAGGCGTTGCCTTCGTGGCACTGATGTTTGCAGGTGCAACCTTGGTCTATCACCTACACCAGCTGTTTTTTCCTGATTATCAGTTTGCCTGGCCCGAACGGCTGTTGTCGGCATTTTTGTGGGGCGTGTTTATCTTTGCCATGACGCATCTTTACTTGCTCTATGGCCGCTACGTCAACGAAAAGCGCCTGCGCAAAGAAGCGCAATGGGCTGACTTGACGAGTCGGCTGAATCCCCATTTTCTATTCAATTCTCTCAATACCATTTCAGCCTTGATACACCAATCGCCCGACCAAGCAGACGATGTGCTGCATAAGCTGGCCGACATTCTTCGCTATTCCGTTGATCAGCAATCTCGTTCGGTGTCACTTGAGCAAGAACTAGCGGTTTGTCAGACCTACTTAAGCATTGAACAGGCGCGATTTGGCGATAACTTGCAGGTTGATTGGCAGCTTGAGGAAGGTCTAGCCACTGAGAACTACCAAGTGCCGCCCTTATTATTGCAACCGCTCATTGAAAACGTGATGAAACACGTCAAACGTCGGCCTATCCTGCTTCGTATTGGCATTACGAAAGAACAGAGCCAAGCACAAGAGCAGCTTGTGTTTACGGTAGAGGATAACGGGCAAGGCTTCAAAACCTCGGTACTTGAAGGCAAAAGCAGCCAAGGTCAGGGGTTAAACCTCGTTAATCAGCGCGTCGGGCTTGTTGGCGGTGCGCTTTTACTGACGAATAGCACGCCAAGTCGAAGTCCAAGTAACCAGGCACCGGAACCGGGAGGTGCGGTGTGCACAATAACGCTACCAATCTAAGACTGCGCGTCATTATTGTCGAGGACGAGGCGCCCGCTCGAGCCAAGCTAACCAGTCAGTTAGCGAAGTTGCATGAGGTACAAGTGATCGCTGAGTGCTCCACTGCAACTTATGCCATTGAGCAAATAAACGCCCTAAAACCCGATGTGGTGTTGCTTGATATTGAACTTGGTGAGTTGTCTGGTTTTGATGTTCTGGCCGCAATCGAACAGCCGTGTCATGTCATCTTTACCACGGCGTACAATCAATACGCGGTCAAAGCTTTTGAGAAGCAGGCGCTGGATTATTTACTCAAGCCCTTTGATCTCAACCGTTTGCGCCAGGCGCTTGATCGCGCCGTTATCAATAACACGGCAATCTCCGCCGAACCCAGCAAGCCACTGATGGCAAAGGTCGGTGACAAGGTGCACGTGCTGCAAACCAGTGCGATTCACTTTATCAGCACGCAGCAGGGCATGGTGATGGCTAGGTGCGCTGATCGTAGCTACCACCTGAACGCAAGCCTAGAGTCGATAGTCAGTGACTTACCCCGTTCGTTTTTACGAGTGCATAGAAACTGCATCGTCAATACCGATCATGTTAGCCAATTGGAGAAATGGCAAAGCGGTGCCATGTTGCTGCGATTCGACGACATCCCCGACAGTGTTACCACCAGTCGCCGCGGTGCACTCGCACTTAAAAACTACCTGAACCTTTAGATCAAAGGAAAGCCAATGAACAAGTTATGGTTACTGCTCGCATTTTTATTAGCCAAACCGGCGGTTGCCGAAAGCTTTGTGCTAGAGAACGTCTTACTACCCGACTTCGAACAGCGTCAGTTATTACCGGTAAGCGTTGAAGTTGAAAACGGTCTGATCAAGCAGGTGGTAGCGGCTAGTCAGGAATTAACCCATGACGATGTTCGTGATGGGCAAGGGCAAGTCATTATGCCGGCCTTCATCGACATGCACTCGCACAGCATGGGCAATTCTTCACTGGATCGCAGCGATTATCAGTACATTGGCATCCGTGGTACCGCCAATGCCATGTTATATGCGGGCGTGCACGGTTGGCTTGATTTATACAGCGTGGAAGAGGACATACTAGGTTACCGCAATGCCAAGCACCATGAGGCGAGAGACGAAGCCCAGGTGTTTGCCGCCGGTCCATGCTTTACCGTGCCAACGGGTCATTGTGATTTTGGTGATACCCGCCTCATTAGCACACCCGACGAAGCGGTAGCTGAACTGCGTGATTTAAGTCAGTATGAGCCGGACGTCGCAAAGATTGTTTATGACACCGCAGGCCGAGCACCTACCGTTGATATTGCAACGCTTACAGCCTTTTTAAACGAGGCGCAGCGTTTGGGTATTAAATCCGTGGTACATGTTGGTTCTTGGGACAATCTGCGCACAGCAACGGAGCTGGGCGCTAATGCCGTAACGCATCTGCCTTGGACACCAATGCCTGAAGATCTTCCGGCACTCATGCAAGCGCAGCAAACAGCGTTCATTCCCACGGTGTCGGTCATAAATGAAGCGCTACTGCTGCATGAGCCCACACCGGAAGCATTAGCAGAGTCCGTGCTGGCGATTCCAATGACCGACGCGTTGGTGAAACAAAAGCTGTTAGAGGATTACCCGGTAACAGCCGAGCACCCGCGTATGTACGAGTGGTTGGCTGGGTTAAAAGACGACAAGGTTTTGGATAATCGCCGCGAGGCCATCACCAAGCTAAATGCCGCGGGCGTTACTATCTTAGTGGGTTCAGACGCTGGCAACCTCGCCGTGTACCAAGGCATTGGCTTTCACCGCGAAATGTACTTTCTGCAAGCGCAGGGCATGACACCCTGGGATATTCTCCACGCAGGCACCCACGGCGCTTATGAATTTCTCGAGTTAGAGTGGGGCATCAGTGTCGGACAACCGGCTCACTTCACCCTGCATAACCCAGCCATATTTGAAGATGTCAGCCACACCACCGACGTCAGTACTGTCTACCTGCACGGCCGCGAAGTAGAGCGCGAGCCCCTGCTAGACTTCGCCAAACCCGGCTGGTTCCAGTACATGAAGCTCTTCTTCGGCTTCGAAGTATAAGCCAACGAATTCTACTAAAACGAAACGAGCAGGTCAAAACTTGCTCGTTTCCTCCCAATCAAGTAATCTCAAAATTAGTTAAAAAACGAACGCCAATGGATGTATGGCAATTCGAATGATTTGAGCCCGCTCAGCTAGTTTCCTCAAGGAAGAGCCCACCTCATTGTTTTTTTCGTTAGATTGATTGCCTGTTTTGATCGCGCGCAGCTGGGCGGCACCGCTTATTCTTCGTCTCGCTATAATCAATTTTAAAGGGGGTTGGCGGTATTTCGGCGGGATAACAAGCAAGTTAAACAAAAGCAAAGCGTGCATGCCGATGTATCAGAGATATGAGGCATGCTTAGTATTCAAATGTTATGTGTCTATGAGGATAAGATCGTGCCAATAATCGTAGCAGGGAAATTGAGAATAAAGTCAGGCAAACGAGATGAATTTATCCAGAAATCAATTGAAGCAATTTCCCTTGCAAGAAAGCTAGATGCCTGTGAAGACTTTTCAGTGTCGGTAGATCCAATTGATGAGAACAGGGTAAATATTTTTGAAAAATGGAAATCACGTGAAACGCTAGAAGAGTTCAGAAATTCAGGGCCTGATAATGATTCATTTTCTCTAGTAGAATCTTTTAATGTAAATGAGCATGAAGTCAACACATAACAAATCAATCAACTTCGCACCTTCGGTGCCGGACGCGCTAAAGCGCGCCGGTTATTGAGGCGTTAACGTCCGCTCTTGGCACCGAGCGGACATCGACCTACCGAAACAGAACATCACTTATCTTTACGCGTTGTTAGCCCATAAACCCTGTCGGGGTCATACTCAAAATTATTATCCCAATACCTTCGCATTGCGCCAGAATAGATAGCCAGCGTGTGCAGTGCATACCGTAATGCGCTTGAAGCGTAACGCTGCCCCTTCTTTAAGACATGTTTAGCATTGTTTTCACTGATGTTGTGGCTTAGAAAGTAAAGTAGAACGCTCCCATTGGGATTTTGTCGTTTACCACCGTTTTTGAACTTTATTTCTGAGGCACCAACTCCGGCCAAGAGTTGGCTCCAGTGCGCTCTGATGCGCTCTTCCTGAATTGATTTGTCAGCAAGAACTTCAACATAAAAGCGAGATGCAGAGATCGCCTGACTCAGGGTTTTAACGAGTTCGACAGCTTGCTCCCTGTCATTTGTATTAAATGATATGTAGCGGTGATTGTACGTTGATGCGCTTAATAACGTATGGCACGCTCGTCTTATGGCTTGGCTGAGGTGTCGCATTGGTGCAGGCATCATGTGCTGGATAATCATATTCGCTGCCATCGTATCTGTGTTTGAATTTGGCAATGGAACATGAAGACTATGTGCTTCTGCAGAGTAAAGCCTGGGCTGCCTCCGCCTAGTTTGATAACGCTGTTTAGTATCTCGCGCGGCATCAATAACTGATTCAATGACCCTGGGCTCGATATTGTAAATGTCTCGGATTTCCTCAATCGTTCGTCCCCTGTCATAAGCTTCAAGCACAAAGCAGACGCGTGAAGCGTCAAATTCGGTTTTTAAATTGAATAAACTATCCATGTCGATATCTCCTTGTTTAGTGCCTTTGCGAGGCTTAGTTATCCAGGCCCCACGCTCCTTTTTGAGTATTTCATCGGTTAAAATCATCAGCTGTGCTTTGTCTGGAGTTTCGCTCAATGAGTATTCCGAACACACCTTGTCGATGCGTGCAGATTGAACACAGGACAGGGCTTTCACGTAAGCCAGAGGCGTCGATATATTTGCTCGGGCAATAGCCTCGAACAGGAGTAGGTCAGTGCAATGAGTGTAGGTTGATAGGGTCATATTGGGCTCAAGGTGACCTGCCCAGCTTGACAGTTTGTAAAGCACATTGAGTGAATCGTTCAGTTGAAAGTAAGCTCTGATAGTTGCGATTTGCACAGATGAATAGGGCGTTAGCTCATTCACAGTTTTGTCAGATGCAAAACACACAAGCACTGCTGTGGAAATCGCAAAGTGGCGCAGCTGGTACATGGGTGTGTGCACGGACGTATAAGACGACAGCAGACGAGTAACATGTTTGCTGATGTCTCGCATATCAAGCGGGCTATCTTGTTGGGGGATTTTTGAAAATAATAAGGCGTGTGGCCTTTCATATTGAATACTGCCGTTCTTTGAAAGTTTACGCCCGGCCTGCTCCATGCGTCGATTGATGAACTGGCGCACGAACTTTGCTTCGTCTGGCAGCAAAAATGTATCGAGCTCTATGAGACGTCTGGCAGAGTGAGTCTTTTCTGAGAAATACCGGTTGTTACGTATAAAAATGTGGCCAGTGTCAAACGTTGAGATATCTTTTATTTCAAGGTGCATCGCCTCGTGCGGGCGAATGTTGGAGCGAGCGAGAAGAATAAGCAACACAGTTACTGACTCACGAAAATGCTTCGACTCACCGTCGTATAGGTTATTCATGTCTTTTAGCAGTCGCGGTATGTGCTCTTTGGCGGGTATGTTTGAACGGACGTGAACGGATTGCTTATCACGTGTTTCGAGCTGCTTAGGTAGAGGTATATCGCGTTGCTCATGCAAAAAGTAGATAAGCTCTGTTATTGTATCCACGTACTGGGAATCAGATAATTCTTTCTTGCTCATCAGCTCATTATATAGCTCGGTCATTTCAGACTCGTCGAGTACATAAACACTCGTTGTGTCACAAACCTCGAGCCACAGTGTTGCTACACAGCTCACATACCTTGCCCCTGCCGAAAACCTAAATAATCTCTTAACCTCATAGCAATGCTTAAGCCAGTCGATAAGAGCAAATTCGGCGTCACTCATCGACTGTTCACGCTGCGCGATGAAGGCCTGAATTGCCTGGAGAGCCATCGCGTTACACTCCTCCCTCGAGTGACGAGAATTATGTTTGGTTTTGAATAGCTCCCGCAATGCTTTGCTGAATTCTGAGTAATATGCTGGGAGATCTTTTTTATTCTGATACACGACGGTGGAATCGGCCGCTAAACCCTTGTCGGACGTCTCATTAGTTGGAGACGTTGCGCTGTGGAACGAATGTGTTTTGATATGATTAAGACACTCAATCGATGTTGAGGCACTACTCAAATCAGCACAGGCGTAATGCATTAAAAAGCTGGGAAGCGCTGAGCCAGGCTGTTCACTGACAAGCAGAGCAATTGCCCGAAAAAATGTCCTATCGCTGAGCTTCACGATGGCTGGCGTCGACATGATTTTGGCTAACTCAGATTTTAGTAACTTGGTTGCCGTTGTCATTACACAGGCAATTGACCGGCTTTTGAGGAACCCGGTTATTGCAAGTAGAGTCAGCGGGCCAGGATAGAAGTTACGGTGAGTGACCTTCTTGTTCCCGGTCTTTGCGTTGGTTTCATGTCCTTTGCGCGTATATGACAGAGGGACGACATAAGAGCCTCCCACGGAATGAAGTATCTGTCTCGAACCAGTCAGCGTCGTCAAGAGGGCGTCTAATCCTTCTTCAAAGCATAATCCGCTCTCAAATGCCGCATGAAACAGGATAAGAAACAGTTGTTGATGACTACTGAGATATTGTTGCTGAAGGGCAAACTGTGACACACGATTATTAGCATCGTGCAGCAAAGACTTTGCTCTGACGACTTTAGCCTTAACGAAGCCATCCATTCGCGGTTTTTTATAATAACGCTCACCATAAATCCGTCGGTAAACAACATCGATAAGCGAGCGTTTGAACTTATTGTTCAGCCCAGCGGCACGAGCAGTGTCGTAGATATCAGAAAATAGAGCCTTCTTGTCGGCATCATTAAGCTCAGCAATCGGTACCGAGGTTAGCAATGACAGTATGCTGCCAGCACACTCGACACTGGCTTTGTGAATTTCGCGTTTCTTTGGTGTGTTGTGCTTGACCATGATTTGTCCAATTAAATCCATTTTCTTCTCCTTAACGTCTTCCAGGTGACAGGTGCGGTAAACTCAGTGTGTGCAGTATTTTATTTATATGCTCGCTTATTGTGAGAAGTTGGTCATAACAGAGCGTCGAGTGGGCGCTAGTCGGGTTATCCAAGGCTTGTCGATGGCCCATAAATGCCGACAGTGCATCTCGGTCGACGCTTTTTATGATGAGCCGGCTGGCCATCGTGTGACGATGCCAGTTAATCTTATTGAATACGTCGTCACCGAGCTCCTCCGGTAAGTTTTCGATGTCGGGCAAAAATAATGTTGCAGTTTGAATGCGAAACAGGTTTGAACGCCCTGACAACATGTCACCAATCGCGTGATATTTAGCGGGATTAGTAAATCGAAAGCGCGCCTGATAGCATCGCAAATAATCAATGTATTCTTTCAGTAACTTCTGTGCGTATTTGCACACAGGGACTAGGCGTGTCGAAGTAACGGACTTGTCGACAATTTCGACTTGTTCGAAGTCATGGCAAAACGTATTCAATCCCCTAAACGCATCCGGCGCAGGTCGATGCATGGTCGCAAGCTGAAGTGTATTAAGTACGTATAGCGTATAGATATTGTGAATGGCCACATGGTCGCTCTCTCTAAGAGACTTTTTGAATGCTGACTCAAGAGCTGAGGAAATTGATTGAACGCCAGCGCACGACAGTGCCTTCTTAGAGCCAAATAAAAGACTGTGCGGTGCAGCATGCTGCCGGCAAACGTCAACCTCATGCTCTGGTAAAAATAAGTCCATGAAATCTGCGTGGCGTTCGTGAAGGAGTCGAGCCGAAAATGCAGCGTAGAAATTTTGCATGTTCTCGTTCATTTCTCTATCCGCGATAAAGTCTCTCTCATAACGTGTTATTCCGACTTTAGTGCGTTCATAGTCGATAACGCGCTTTATCGCGTTGAGAGTTATAAGCTGTCCTGACGGACCTCGTTTGAGCGGCGACGGAAGTGAAAATTGATGTTCAAGCTCACTAGCTGGGATGGCTTGCTCGCGCGCCTTGGCAATGGCGGAGGCAGCGCATGGCGGGAGCAGTATGTAAGGAGAATCGCAATTTACAAGCTTCTCCGCATTATCAAATAATGGAGACGATGCCTGACCATAATGCCAACGACTAAAAAGCTTGCCGGCTCCTGACTCTAGAAGCTCGAAGGGGATATCCGGGTCGGTAAGTGACGAGAACGTTCTGCCTGACAGTATCGACGCCAAGGCGATGCCATACGGCAACTGGTCCGCTTCGGCGAGTAAAAATGAGCTCAAATCGGATAGCGTTTGTCGTGTCAACCGATAGGGTGAGTTCTGAGTGCGCTTCAGGTTCTTTAGTTGGTGCTTGCCCTGGTATTTTCTTTTCCGCCAAGTCATAGCCAAGCCCCCTCGTCAGTGTCTTGTGCTAGCCGCGACATTTGTCGTTTTGATGTGCTGAGGCTTGTTTGAGAGAGTTTTCGGGCGATGGCAAAGGGCGTCTTCGCTGAGACACCTGTCAACGCTTCGATATCGGAGTGTGAAAGAGAGCTTTGTTTGAAGACCTGAGACAGTTGAGCGCAGTATGTTGCGTGGTCTACCTGGTTGAGCAACCGTGTAATAAGGTACTGCCAGGCAATACTTGATATGCAGGAGTGATCGACTTTCGCGATGGATATTACCTTTAACGTATTAGGTAGATGAGTATCTTGAGACAAAAGCTGTGACCACGCAGATATAACCTGATAGTAGCCGTCTATCCGAATGGCTTTGGGGTATTCGAAAGGAAGCGATGAAGGTGATGAAAAGACGGAGGGGCGGGACACACATTGGCGACGCAGGTCAAAATCACACTCGTAAGCGGGTTGAGCAAACGGATGGATTAATATTTCCCCGAGTTTCACATTAACAAGTTGCTGTTCATTGCTGTCCATAACATCACCTTTTTTACATCGTTCAGCTTCAAGTAGGCCTCTAGGCCACATCACTTATGCTAGCCTAGGGAACAGAACAAACTGCGATGAGATGTTAAGGAAAAATCAAAAAGAAATTTTTTTGGGATTTTCTTCTTATTTTTATAGCTTTTTCGAGACTTATTTTTGTCACTAAAGATTTATGCTAGGGCCTTGGCTAAGGTCGTGAGCACATCTGGTTGGTTAAAACTCACTCAAATTTTGAGTAAATTGAAGGTTCATTTGAGCCTCACCCGGCTCAATCAACATGAGAGTGATTAGAGGCGAGGGTCCGCTTTTGGGTAAATTCACTGAAAACCTAAGTAAAAGAATTAGGCACACCAAAATCAACGAGGGTTATTGTCTTGTCTGTGGCAAATTCGGGCGGCTGTCATCTGAGCATGTGCCACCGAAGTGCGCGATAAATATTACGAAGGTTGAGCAACGTCATATAACTGAGATGATGGGTGCTAATGCTCGAAAGATAAAAGGCGTCGCGTCTCCTAATGGAAGCAAGTTCCGGACAGTGTGCCAAGTCTGTAATAATCAGCATATTGGCGCATGTGACCACGAAGTCGGTCGGGTTTTCACGTCATTGAGCGAAAAAGTAAAAGGCTACTTTCAATACTGCGACAACCCTTACACGATAGTGTCGACTGGCATAAATAGCCTCCCGTTCTGCAGAGCAATGATTGGCCATATCCTTGCGGCGACAACGGTCGATGAATGCAGAAGGGAGCCAAAGCAAACTCAGTACTTCACGCCGTTGCAAGAATTCGTACTCGGAGATGATCTGGCGATAGGTGAAACGCACGATATTTATTACTGGTTTTATCCCTATACGCGCCACTTGAGCGCAAAATTCACGCACTTAATATATAAAGGCCACCATGTTTCGATGAGCTTGCTCAGTTTCTTTCCCCTGGCTTTTTTGGTGGTTGAAAAAGGTCAAGGGGTCTACCCGGGTCATGCTCAAAAACTCTCTTTCGATGATTCCAACATTCATATCGATCTATCGGCGAGATGGTTCGAGTTTGCAGAATTTCCATTTCACGAACTGAAAGAAAATCAAATGTTGGCTGTCTCCGATCAAATGGCTATTGCTAGTTATCCGATTGGCCAGTCCTGATGATACAGCACACTATTAATCAATCTTATTACGCGTACGCGCGAGGCTGACCGTCAGTTTTCAGTTTTGAGATGGATTACGAAACTCAACTTATCTGTTCGTAACACTCTCCGAAACTAGAAGTTTTCTGGCTAGTGGTCCATTTTGGCTGGCAGGATTGTGGCAAGTTTTGCATTGTACTGTTATCTTACGTTCTGACCTCTGGCTAAATGGCCCTCCACCGAAACTCAGTAAACTATTGATATATCAAGTAAAGCCAGTTTCGAACGGTTAACCCCAAACTACCCAGTTTCGTCGGTCTGCTCTCCGGAGGCAGAGGTCATAGGTTCGACTCCTATCGGGTGCGC
>TARA_R100000789_G_scaffold88836_1_pt1 | contig 39387 bp, 58 predicted proteins | sample TARA_R100000789 | Tara Oceans TARA_R100000789 (sample SAMEA2623403) | marine metagenome | biome: marine biome (ENVO:00000447); feature: mesopelagic zone (ENVO:00000213); material: "saline water (ENVO:00002010), including plankton (ENVO:xxxxxxxx)" | depth 450 m
ATCGTTTTTTTATGCCCGCGAATTTAAAAATTAAATCCGGGCGAAACAGGATATCGATCAGCGAGAGGAAAATGGATGAGCGGCAAGGCGGTAGCACCGGGCCGCGGCCGCAAGCCAAAACCCACGGCCAGAAAGAAGGCGGCCGGAAACCCAGGCAAACGACAGCTCAATAAGAGCGAGCCGGAGTTCGATGAACCGACGAACATCGAGCCACCGGAATACCTCCACGACGACGAGCATGCAGCGCAGATGTGGGAGCGGGTTGCTCCGCTGCTGTGTCAGCAGAAAGTGTTGACCATGGGGGACCTCCACAATCTGGAATTGTTCTGTGATGCCTACGGTCGTTGGCGCCGTGCTCGAGTAGAGCTGAATACCCAGGGACTGGTGGTTGAAGGTGCAACAGGCGGCCCGGTCAAGAACCCGGCAGCCACGATCATCAACGAAGCGTCCCGGCAGATGGCCACCTTTGGCTCGCTGCTTGGCCTGGATCCGGCCAGCCGATCGCGCCTCACTGGCGGATCCGGAACACCCAAGTCGAACCCGTACAGCTCTCTGTTATGACCGCCAAGTTTCCGAACTGTGCCAAAGGTCTCAAGTGGGCTCGGGACGTGGTGAAAGGCAAGGCGATCGCCTGCCGATATGTGCAGCTGGCGTGTCAAAGACACCTCGATGACCTGACCGAAAGCCGGAAGAAGACCTACCCGTTCAATTTTGACCAAGCAGAGGCCGAGCGCCGCATAGCGCTGATCCAGCAGCTGCCGCACACGAAGGGCGAATGGGGCTTCAAGCGACAGCTGATTACCCTCGAGCCATGGCAGATATTCGGCCTGATGTGCACTTTCGGCTGGCTCCGGAAGAAGGACAAGACCCGCCGATTCCGGGAGTCCTATTGGGAGATTCCCAGGAAAAACGGGAAATCGGTGATTGGCGCCGGCGTTGGCGTGGTCGGCTTCTGCGGTGACCGAGAATACGGCGCAGAAGTTTACAGCGGTGCGACGACAGAAAAGCAGGCCTGGGAGGTATTCCGACCGGCCCGGTTGATGGTCAAGCGTTCACCGATGCTGGTGGATGCCGCTGGCATCGAGATCAACGCATCGAACCTGAACCGCCCGGCTGATGGCTCTCGCTTTGAGCCGATCATCGGTAACCCAGGGGATGGTGCAAGCCCGTCACTGGCCATTGTCGACGAATACCACGAACACCCGACAGAGTCGCTGTACGAAACGATGATGACCGGCATGGGCGCCCGAAAGCAGCCGCTGATGTTCATCATCACCACGGCTGGCAAGAATATCGAAGGCCCTTGCTACGACAAGCGCCGGCAGGTGATCGAAATGCTTGAGGGAGTGACCCCGGACGAAGAGCTTTTCGGGATCATCTACACCATCGACGAAAAAGACGACTGGACCGACCCGGCGGTCCTTGCCAAGGCCAACCCGAATATCGGAGTTTCGGTCTATCGGGACTACCTGGAAAGCCAGCAGCGCCGCGCAATCAACAATCCGCGGTTCACCAACACGTTCAAAACCAAGCACCTGAACGTGTGGGTATCGGCAAAATCCGCCTTTTTCAACATGGAAAGCTGGCGGAAGTGCGAGGACTCAACGCTCTCCCTGGAACAGTTCGAGGATCAGGAGTGCATTCTCGGGCTCGATCTGGCCCGGAAGCTCGACCTCAACGCCATGGCCCGACTCTATTGCAGGGAAGTTGAAGGGAAGCGCCATTACTATTGCGTTTCCCCGAGGTTCTGGGTTCCGGAAGACACGGTGTACGACGAAGACAACAAGCGCCGTGCTGAGCGGTACCAGAAGTTTGTAAACAGCGGTCACCTATTCGCCACCCATGGCGCCGAAGTCGATTACCGGGAAATCCTGAGTGAAGCCATCCAGGCGAACCACGTCAGCCCGGTTATCTGCTCACCATTGGATCCCCACGGTGCGACAAACCTCTCTCACCAGCTGGATGACGAGGGACTGAACCCGATCACGATCCAGCAAAACTACACCAACCTGAGCGATCCGATGATCGAGCTCGAGGCCGCCATCGAGTCCGGTCGCTTTCACCATGACGGGAACCCGATCATGACCTGGTGTATCAGCAACGTCGTTGGGAAATATATCCCTGGCAACGACGATGTGGTGCGACCGATCAAGGAAGGCGAAGAGAACAAGATCGACGGAGCCGTGGCGTTAATCATGGCTATTGGTCAGGCCCTGAGCGGCGCCAAACAAGTGAAATCCATCTACGAGGAAACCGAGCTATGAGGGCACTCATCGGCGATGCATTCATCCTGGCCGGTATCGGCTCCGGCACCGCGGGTGTGTGGCTCAAATTCGGAGCGGAATGGGGCCTTATCGCTATTGGCGTTGCCTTTGTGTTCACCGGAATCAGCGTGGTTCGTAGCGCATGATCTTTGACGTTTTCGCAAAGCGCCAGACGGCCCCGGCCATGCCCGGACAGTCCGGTGGCGCCATGTCTCTGTTCCGGCCACCGGTTGCGGGCGTTCGTGTCGACGAACATGAGGCCATGACCTACGGCCCCTTATGGGCCTGCGTCCGGGTTATCTCCGAGACCATCGCTTCCTTGCCCTGGGGTGTCTACGAGCGCAACGGAGAAATGCGCGAAAGGGTTATTGATCATCCGGTCTACCGCCTTCTTCATCGTCGCCCCAACCCGGAAACGCCTCCGTTTCGGTTCAAGGAAACAATCATTGCCCATGCGTTGACCTGGGGCAATGGTTACGCCGAAATCGAGCGCAACCGCATCGGCGAGCCTATCGCTCTTTGGATCATCACGCCCGATCGTGTGACACCTGATCGAGATGAGCGTGGCCGGATTATTTACAAGGTCACAAACGACCAGGCAGATGACAGCGAAATTGCTGCCCGGGATATGTTTCACCTGCCCGGCCTCGCCTTCGATGGGCTTAAAGGCTACTCCGTAGTCAGTCAGGCCAAGCAGGCCATTAGCCTGGGTATCGCCACTGAACAATTCGGCTCCGCTTTCTTCGGTAACGGCGCGGTCCCGGGCGGTGTCATCACCAAGGAAGCGGGAAGCGGGGATCTCAGCGGCCCAGCCGTTAAGAACCTGCTTTCCTCGTTTAACAAGAAGCACCGGGGCGCCGCCAACAGCCACAAGGTCCACTACCTGGACGCGGGCCTGAAGTACCAGGAGATTGGTATTCCTCCCGAGGATGCCCAATTCCTCGAGACACGGCGATTCCAGACTTTGGACATGTGCCGCTGGTTTCGTGTTCCGCCCCATAAGCTGGCGGAGCTTGACCGGGCCACTCACAACAACATCGAGTCTCAAAACATCGAGTTTGTTACTGATGTGGTTGTGCCCTGGTCGACCCGGCTTGAGCAGGAAGCAGACTTCAAGTTGTTCGAAGAGGATGAAGTCCAGCTATTCACGAAGATCAACCTCAATGCCCTGCTTCGTGGCGATACCGCTGCCCGAAAAGAGTTCTACACCGCGATGCTGGACCGCGGTGTTTTCGATATTGACGAGGTCCGCTCCCGCGAGGACATGAACCCCCTGCCGGATGGCCACGGCAAGCTTCGCCTCGTGCAGGCCAACATGATGAGCGTAGACCGCGCTATCGAGGAAGGCGGCACTGAGGCGAACGCCCGGGCTTCGGATCGTCGTGCAACCTCTGCGCTCTGGGAAGATCCCGCCAGTCGGATGGTGCGAAAAGAGATCAACGCCCTTTCCAGGATGGCCGACAAAGGCATTGACGCCTCAAAGCTGGCGGACTTTTACGACGCCCATGCTCAGCACCTGGTGGAAGCATTCAGCGGTGTGGCCAGCTTTGACGGCATTCAGGATCTCGAGGCAAAGGCTCGCGCCTATATCCTCGACTCCTGCAAAGCGATCAACGACTACCAGGACACAATGGATCTGCTGGCAGAGTGGCGACTCTCTCGATCCGCAACCCTCCGCGAATTCATGGGAGACCCCAATGTTTAACTCAGACATGCTCTGGCTGATGCACCCCCAGGCCGTAGCCCAACTGCAGGCCAAAATCCAGATGGCCATCCGCGTCGGCGCGGGCCCGGCTGACGATGCCGAGCGGGAAGGTCTTCCGGTCACTCGACGTGGTAACACGGCCATCATTCCGATTACGGGCCCGATGGTAAAAGCCGAAAACTGGTTTACCCGCTGGCTTGGAATGAGCTCGACTCTGGCCATCCGGGCGGCGATCAATGCAGCTGTCGCAGACGACAGCGTTGAAAACATCGTCCTGTTGATTGATTCCCCGGGAGGCTCGACCGCAGCACTGTCCGAACTGGGTGACACTGTGGCCCTCGCCAAGGAGCAGAAGCCAATCATTTCCCAGGTCGACAGCATGGCCGCATCCGCGGCGTATTACGTGGCTGCGCAGACGACGAAGATCTACGCCGGCCGCATGGATCTGGTTGGATCCATCGGTGTCCGTATGACCCTTTACGACTACAGCAAGGCCTTCGAATCTGCGGGCATCAAAGCGATCCCGATCGACACCGGTGAGTTCAAGAGCGCCGGGGAGATGGGTACGGAGATCACCGAAGCACAAATAGCCGAGTTCCAAAAGATTGTGGACGGCTACTTTGATGATTTCCGTCAAGCCGTTATGAACGGCCGGGGCCTGAGCCAAAAGCAGTTTGATGCCGTTGCCGATGGCCGGATGTTCTTTGCCACTGAGGCAGTAGAGCTCGGTCTTATCGACGGGATCCAGAACAGCGAAACCACCCTTTCAAGCTTGATTCAAGTGCGGCCAGGGCGCAGAACCAGCAATGCCCGCCGCCGACTTGCAGCAGAAACCGCAGACCTGCCGAGTCAGATCTGCTGAACCGCCGAGACGGTTACCTCACCTGAAACTGAGTAGATATCTGGAGAATCATTATGAATCTCAAAGAACTGATTGCGCGTCTTAAGGCGCTCAAAACAGAGGCGACCGCCATCCTGGACGAGGCGGACAAAAACAACGGCGGCGATCTGACCGAGGAGCAAGAGGCTCAGTACGACGCCAAGATGACCGAGATCGAAAAGGTAAACGCCTCCATCGATCGGCTGAAGAAGCTGAACGCTGTGGGCGATACCGTAGACGATCTCGAGGCAAGCGCCGGCCGCCAGTCTCAGCCGAACGCTGCAGGCTCTCAGGCCCGCGTACGGGACAACCGCGAAGATGACCCCACCGCCGGCTTCTCCGGTCTGGGTGATTTTGCCCTGGCGGTTCAGGGTGCCTGCATGCCTGGCGGTGACCGTGACCAGCGTCTGAATATCCTTGGCGCTCCGTCCAACTTCCATCAGGAGAACGGCAGTTCCGACGGTTACGAGGTTCCGCCTCAGTTCCGCAATGAGATCATCGAGGTGATGTCTCAGACGGACGACTTGGCCAGCATGGTCGACAACGAGCCTACTGCCAGCAACCAGGTAAACCTGCTTGCGGACGAAAGCACTCCGTGGGGTGCCCAGGGCATCCAGGCCAGCTGGGCCGCGGAAGGTCAGAAGATGGATCCTTCTCGACTGGAAACTGATGGCCGGGCCGTGAAGCTGCACAAGCTGTACGCGTTTGTTCTGGCTTCCGATGAGCTGCTCGAGGACGCACCACGTCTCAACCAGCGGGTAACCCGTGGCGCTGCCCGCGCCATCCAGTGGAAGCGCAGTGAAGCGATCATGACCGGCTCCGGTAGCGGCCAGCCCCTGGGCTACATGAACAGTGGCGCCCTGGTGTCGGTTGCGAAGGAAGGCTCTCAGGCTGCTGATACCATCCTGGCTGAGAACGTGGCTAAGATGTACAGCCGCATGCTGCCCTCCTCCCTGCCCCGGGCCGTCTGGATTGCCAACAGCGACATCCTGCCCCAACTGATGACGCTGAAGATCGGCGACAACCTCGTATGGACTCCGCCCAGCTCTGGCTTCCAGAACGCCCCGGGTGGTTTCTTGCTGGGCCGTCCGATCATCTTCAGCGAGCACGCCAGCACGCTGGGTGACAAGGGCGATCTGCAGTTCATCGATCCGATGGGCTACTACATGCCGACCAAGCAGGGCGGCGTGAAGTTCGACAGCTCGATCCACCTGTACTTCGACTATGGCATCCAGGCGTTCCGCTGGACTTTCCGCTGTGGTGGTCAGACTTACCTGTCTGCACCGGTGAGCCCGGCGAAAGGCACGAACAGCAAGTCTCACTTCGTCGTTCTGGATGAGCGGGCGTAAGCCTCTGGCTCTAAGTGACGGGGCTGAGGCCCCGTACTAACCGTTAACCATTGCGGGGCCAGCGGTCCCCGCACTCCCCATTGCCAAGCAGGAGTTTCGACATGAACTCAAACGTACCGATGACCACCCGCAATCCGCTGGTGGTCGCCATCGCTCCGTCCAACCAGGCCGCGGGCGCTCAGTCCACCGGCTGGATCTCTGTAGCGGATTATTTCAACTTCATGGCGCTGGTAAACGTTGGCGCGCTGGGCGCGTCCGGCACTGTCGACGCCAAGATTGAGCAAGCCCAGGACAGCTCCGGTACCGGAGCCAAAGACGTCGCCGGCAAAGCAATCACCCAGATCGTTGCCAGCAACAAAACCGCCGCAATCGATATCAATCAGAATGATATCGATGTGACCAACGGGTTCACTCACATCCGGTTGACCATCACTGTCGGCACCGCTGCCTGTGACACAGCTGCCACCGTGATCGGCGCGTACGCGCGCTACGAAAAGCCGGACAACAACCAGGCTGACGAGGTGGTGTAAATGGCTATCCGATTCCTGCGTGATTACACCGTGCAGGACCGGGAGCGTACCACCTACGCCAAGGATGAGGTCAGGGATGACCTCTCCCCCGCGTCCGAAGATCACTTTGTAAGCCGAAACGTAGCGGTATACGTGGAGGCCGGACAGCACAAGTCGGAACCGCCCGAAACGGAAGAAAAAATCGAGCAGCCGGCAAAGCCAGCACGTCGAAAACAGTCCAAGCGCACCGCGTCGTGATAGGCGCGGCAACTATCAATCAGCGGTAGAGGGTCGAGAAAATGCAGGACGAAATCCTGACGAGGACAGTGCCGCCCTCAAAGCCTGTTGTAACGCTGAGTGATGTAAAGCTTGATCTGCGCGTGGACCACGACTTCGAAGACACGCTGATTCAGCCTCTCATCCAGGCTGCGACCGAGTATCTCGAGGCACCGTCTGGAGTTCTTGGTAAAGCGTTCCTCACTCAGACCTGGAAGCTTTCAACGCGGGGGCCGGATTCCGATTGCAGGATCTATATTCCGGTCACTCCAGTCCAGTCTATTGAAGCTATCAGCTACTTCGATTCGGACAATGTTGAGCAGACCCTCACTATCTCTGACTTTCATCTCTACGGAGACGAGAACTGGGCCTATCTCATTCCCAAGGACGACATTGAATGGCCGGAACTGTTCGATCGGCTGGACGCGCTGACAATCACCTTTAAGGCCGGCTTTGGATCTTCGGAAACCGATGTGCCAGAGACAATCCGGCAGATTGTCCGCCTGATCGTCACGCATTGGTATACCAACCGCTCAGCCGTGAACCTAGGAACAATCGCAACTGAGATCCCGATGGCTGCCGAATCGCTAATCTCTCTCAACCGCAAGGGTTGGGTCTACTGATGCCGCTGTATCCCGGGAAGCTCCGCCACCGCGTCACCATTGAGAAGCCGGACACCGTTCAAGACCCGACAACGGGCGAAATGGTCCCAGGCTGGGCAACCGTGGCCACCGTCTGGGCTCAAAAGCGCGCCTCCAGCGCCCGAGAGTTCAAGCAATCCCAGGCTGGCCAATCCGAGATCAGCGGCGAATTTGTGATCCGTTACCGCTCCGATTTGGACGCCACCATACGCATTGTCCACATGGGCAAGATCTATAACATCGAAGGCGTGCTGGAGGACAACGAGAGCGGCCAGGAGTGGCTGACCCTACCCTACAGCGAAGGCGTTAACGATGGCGGCTGACGGCGTGAACTATGAGTTCAACGGACTGCCTGAACTGCTCGGCAAGCTGGACGGCCTCGAATACGATCTCAAGCGCAAGGGTGGCCGCTTTGCCCTTCGCCGAGCTGCCCAGGTTCTCCGGGACCAGGCGCGGTCAAATGCTGAGCGCGTCGATGACCCTCGAACGTCAGAAAATATAGCTGCGAACATTGTCGAGCGCTGGTCGGGTCGAACTTTCAGAAAGACCGGCAACATGATGTTCCGAGTGGGTGTTCTTGGCGGTGCCCGCCAGTATGCCAACACCAGGGAGAATGTCCGGAAGGGTCGGGCTGGACAGACATACCGGACGGACGGCAGCTCCGGCAATCCCGGCGGTGATACCTTCTATTGGCGTTTCCTGGAATTCGGCACAGAGGATGCGCCCGCGCAGCCCATATTCCGCCCGGTACCGCAGCAGGCCGGACAGCAAGCCGTGGACGTATTCGCCAACGAGTACACCAAAAAGATCGACCGCGCCCTCAAGCGAGCCAGGAAGAAGGCAGGTGTGAAATGAGCATCAAGATTGTTTTGCCATCCGGTAAAGCTCCGAAGGCTTGCCGGGGAACAAAGATATACACCGAAGACGGCCATGAAATTAAGGGTGTCACTGGCTGCAATATCGAAATCATGCCTGATGGGGTGGTAATGGCTCGACTGTCGGTCTTTGTTGAAGACGTGAAGAACCTCGACCAAATAAAGGGCCAGGTGACCATCGTCAACCCAGAAAACAAGGAAGTTGAAGCTTTTATTTCGGATTTGATGAATGAGGGCAAGCAGTGACCCCGCCAATCTTCCAGGTATGCGCAGCTGATTCAGCCGTCACCGCTCTGCTGGGCACCGGCCCCACGCGGTTGTTCCCGTTTGGGCAGGCTCCGCAGGGGGTCACCCTGCCATACGCGGTTTGGCAAACCATAAGCGGCTTGCCAGAGAACTATCTGGGACAGGTGCCCGATCTCGACAGCTACACCATCCAGATCGATGTTTACGCCGGGCGAGGCAGTGAGGCCCGACAGGTAGCCGCTGCGCTGCGCGATTCGATCGAGCCCCACGCTCACGTGGTCGGCTGGAACGGGGAGAGCACCGATCCCGACACCGGTCACAGACGATATGGATTCGACGTAGAGTGGCACGTCCATCGATAAATGAAACACCAACCACCCGAACAACCCGCCGCCGAGCGGGTTTTTTATTGAAACCCGCGAGAGGATTGAACCATGAGCAAGCTCACACAGGACACCCACATTTTCTTTCTGAACACCTCCGGCCAGACTCCGGAAGTCGTCAAGGTCGATTGCGCGACCAGCTTTAACCCTGGCGGCGATCCGGCAGGCGAGCTGGACGACACCTGTCTGGATAGCAACGAAATGGAATATGTTGCCGGCATGCGTAACCCGGGCACAGCGTCTCTTGGTATTCGCCCGGATGGTGACTACGACAGCCACATGACTATGTGGAATCTTTCTCGAATGAACCCCTCGCCTTCAATGGACTGGGTTGTTGGCTGGTCTGATGGCAAAGCAACTCCGGGTATTGCTCAGGGCGTTGGCTCTGTTGCTGTTGATGCTGGCGGATCTGGCTACTCAAGCGGCACGACTACGGTCACATTCTCTGATCCTGAAGATGCTGACGGCCGGACTGCAACGGGTATCGCAACGGTAGTTGGCGGAGCTGTCACCGATATTACCGTGACTGACCCGGGCACCGGTTACACCGCGGCGCCAACGGTAACCATCGGCGGTGATGGCACTGGCGCAACTGCGACCGCGACACTGGGCGATTACAGTTTTGTACTACCGAATTCCAGGACCTGGTTCACTATGCGCGGCTACATCTCTGACTTCCCGTTCGACTTCCAGACCAACGCCCTAGTTGAGTCGGAGGTCAGCATTCGCCGCACCGGCGGTGCCCGCTGGATCAAGAAGGCCGCGTAATTATGGATTTGACCCTTGATGCACTCAAAGACATGGGCGCCTTCACCGGCGCCCCGGTCGAGAAAGAGATTGTCCTGAAGGACGGCGACGAGGAAAAGACCGCCACGGTCTACGTGCGCCGGTTGTCGTACCACACCGCCGTCTCGGACATTAAGTCTCTGAGCGCCAAGTCTGACGCCGTGGCCGGCCGGATTGCATCGGCCATCTGCGACAAGGAAGGCAAGCCGATCTTCAAGCCGGAGGACATTACCGGAGAGGCGGATCCGGAACGCGGCCCGCTGAACGGCGAGATCACCATGGAGCTGCTGCGCGTCATTGGTGAGGTGAACGGAAAAAAGACGGAGAGCTGACCGAGGAACAGGAACTCTGGCACGAATTGGTGATGTGCGGCATCGGAGGCCGCACCATTGCCGAGGCTCAGCAGAACCTGAGCTATGTCGAGTTTCTGGATTGGGTCGAGTACCGGCGCAAGCGGGGCAGCCTCCACCCGGGAATGCGGACCGAGCGGGCCGGGGCCCTGGTCGCGACGGTGCTGGCCAACATTCACCGGAAGAAAGACAGCCCCTCGGCCAGCTTCTACGATTTCGCCCCGCACCATGAAGAGCCGCAACTATCCCTAGAACAGGCGATGGAAACCTGGAAATAGGTTGTTAAACTGCAGTCTCAACTTCTGGAAGGGACTGATTATGAAGCGCTTATTTCTGGCTCTGTGCGTAATCTTGAGTGGCTGCGCGACGGTAGGAATGCCAACGCAGCCAACAAAGTCACTGGCAGAGCATACGACCATGGAGCTTTGTCACTTCTACTACAGTAATCCGTCTGACGCGCTGCGCACTGAGATTAATTCCCGGGTTGGCTTCCCTGATGCCGAATGGCAAATGATCGACGGGAATCGAATCCACGCTGGGATGAGCGCCGCAGCCCTCGTATGCTCTTGGGGACTGCCAACGCCGTTTGGCGACATCAACAGGTACGTCGGACAATGGGGCAACGATGCGCAGTGGGTTTACAGAAAATGCCGCCACTGCGAAGCCACATACGTCTACACCGAAGACGGCATAGTGACCAGTTGGTCTGACTGACCGCGAGATAGAAACACGCAAATAACCCGCCCACGCTGGCGGGTTTTTTATTGCCTGGAGAAACGCATGGCCCGTAAGTCGCTGGGTACATTAACGCTCGACCTCATTGCGAAGGTAAGCGGATTCGAGCAGGGCATGGACAAGGCTGCCCGCAAGTCTCAGAAGACAGCCAAGCAGATTGAGCGTTACTCCAACCAGATCGGCGCGGCGCTGACTGTTGGCACCGCTGCAGCCGTCAGCGGCATGGCCGCACTGGTTGCGTCAACCGCAGAGGGTGCCCGCGAGGTTAAAAACCTGTCGGCCCTGGCCGGCGCCACTCCGCAGCAATTTCAAAAGCTCACCTATGCCGCGAAGCGTTACGGCATCGAGCAGGATAAAGTTGCGGACATTCTGAAGGACACCAACGACCGCATCGGTGATTTCATCCAGACCGGTGGCGGCCCGATGGCGGACTTCTTCGAAAATATCGCCCCGAAAGTTGGGGTGACGGCTGACCAGTTTGCGCGACTATCCGGCCCGGAAGCGTTGCAGCTTTACGTGTCCAGTCTGGAAGAGGCGGGCGTCAGTCAGAAAGACATGACGTTCTACATGGAGACCATTGCGTCAGACGCCACCGCCCTGATCCCACTGCTGCGCGACAACGGCAAGGAGATGAAGGCCCTTGGCGACGAAGCCGAGCGCACCGGCAACGTCTTCTCGGATATGGATTTCGAGCAGTTGGAATCGATCCGGCGCGGCATGGACGAGCTGACCGGAGCCGCCACCGGGATGAAGAACGAGGTCGTGATGGCTGCGTTGCCGGCGATCAACGATCTCATTGATATTCTGAGTGATGAAAGCACCTTGGAATCCGCGCGCGCCCTCGGTGGGGCCGTTGTCACTTCCATGAATTTCGTGATCAAGGCAATAGACGGCGCGGTAAAGGTTACGCAGTTTTTGGCCGAGGAGCTGGCGGCGTTTGTTCATGGCCCCGCCGCCGATGACATCCCGCGCCTGACTGAAAAACTCCAGGATCTAAACGAGGCAATGGAGGGCCAGGAAGAACGCCTTAAAAACTTGCGTCAGACACCGGGCCTGATCCCCCCGGAAGTTCTCAAAGTAGAAGAAGAAAGACTGCGGCGCATAAAGGCTGAATATGAAGCAGTCTCTCAGCTGATAGACAACGCGAGGAAGAATCAGTCCGCCCGGAATGGGGCCAATGGTTCCGGCACAGGCGTAGATACGATAGATCTTCCGCCAAGCGGAAATAATCGAGGTGGCGGCGGGGCCGGCTCAAACGGCTCCTCAGCCAGCGACCTCGAAAGCGATCTCCAGAGCCGACTGGCAACCATCCGCCAAGCCTTCGAAACCGAAAAGCAGACCATCCTCCGCGTCTACGGCGAGCGCAACGAGGAAATCCAGGCCCTCTATGAAGCTGACGCGCTCAGCAAGATGGAGGCGGACAACCTCAAGTTCCAGAACGAGCAGCAAAAGATCGAGTCGATCACCGCGCTCACGAAGGAAAATCTGGCGCAGCGCGAAGAAGTCGAGGCCGGATATTGGGAGCGCTGGATTGAATCGGCCAGTGAAAACCTGCAGAACTTCGATGAGCTCAGCAAGACCGTCATCGACAACTTCACCACCGGGTTCGGCAACGCCTTCGAATCGGTGATCTTTGACGCCGAGTCCCTGGACGATGCACTGAAAGGGATTGGCGAAACCATCCTCCGCTCGGTGGTCAATGCTATTGGCCAGATGGCGGCTCAGTGGCTGGCACTGCAAGCCGTTCAGGCCATTATGGGTACATCAGCCACCGCCACAACAGTAGCGCAAGCAGCCGCTGCAAGTGCCGCATGGGCACCAGCTGCCGCTATGGCCTCGCTGGCAACCATGGGCGGTAACGCAGTACCAGCCGCAGCCGCATTAACCAGCACTACCGCCCTATCCAGCACACTAGCCGTCGTCGGCATGGCCCACGACGGCATCGACAGTGTGCCCAAGGAAGGCACCTGGCTATTGGATAAAGGTGAGCGCGTTCTAACCTCCGAAACCAGCGCCAAGCTGGACGCCACCTTGAGCCGGATTGGGCAGGGCGGAAGCGGAACTGTGGTTAACGTGAACAACGCACCAGCAGGCACCCGAACCGAAGAAAGCACCGACAGCCAGGGTAATCGCGTGATCGATATCTTCATCGCTGATATGTCTACGGGCGGGCCGATGTCGCGCACGATCCAATCCACCTACGGGCTTAAAAGGCAGGGCCGATAATGGCGAACATCGATTACCCGGCTGAACTGCCGACACCCCAGCGCTCAGGCTACGCGATTCAGCACGCCAGCCCCTTCATGCGTACGGAGATGTCCACCGGCAGAGCGCGGCAACGTAGAGCGTTCACCAGCGTACCGAGCAGCGTAGAGCTTCAATGGTTGCTGACCAACGCACAGGCCCAGATATTCGAGGCATGGTTTGCGTACGACATCACAGACGGTGCTGACTGGTTCAATCTCGCGCTGACCACTCCGGTCGGCAGGCTGGAATTCTACGAGTGCCGGTTTGCTGCGATGTATGACGGCCCTGCCCTGGTTGGGCTGGATTATTGGCGTTACACCGCCAAGGTCGAAATCCGCAAGCGCCCAATACTGCCCAAAGACTGGTACTTGATCGGCAGGGAGTTTGTTCTGGGTGCAGACATCATCGACCAGGCAATCAACCGCGAGTGGCCTGAAACATGAGCATCATCGAAGCGGTCTACGCCAGCGCGCCATCAGATCAGGTCATATTGCCGACACTGGAAATTCTGGTGCCGGGGGAAGAGCCCATCCGGGTGGTGGCTGCCTACGAAGATTTGACCGCCACACTCGAAACAAACGAAACGGTGACGTTCAAGGCCGGGCCATTTGAGTACAAAGAGCCCCCCAAAAACACCAACGGCCAGCAAATACTCACCTTTGCCATTGCCAACGCCACAGGCGAGGCGCAGAAGGCCATAGACGCAGCGCTGGCATCAGACGCACAGGTGCCGGTCAATTACCGCGTGTTTCTCTCTGGCGACCTCTCAGCCCCGGCCAAGCAGCCGTACAAGATGATTCTGCGCGGCGGTACGTTCGAGGGCATGATGGTGATGGTGGAAGCCGGTTACTTTGATTTGCTGAATACCGCGTGGCCTCGTCGCCGGTATCTGGCAAGCGAGTTTCCGGGGTTGCGCTACCTATGACCCTAGACGACCTTCTCCAAGTGCCGTATGCGCCCAACGGCAGACTGCCAACCGGCGCGGATTGTTATGGCTTGGTGCGGCTGGCGCGGGTGCATTTGTTTGGCAAGGCGTGGATGCCGGAGCACGGGGCGGTCGAAGGCTCAGACAAGAAGGCGCTAACCCGCGCCATGCTGGCCGAGTCCCGCAACTATCAGGAGTGCCGACCGCACCCCGGCGCGATTGCCTGCTGCTATCGGGGCAGGCTGTGCACTCATATTGCGATTGTGGTTGAGGTGGACGGGCGGCCAATGATCTTGGAAACCGACGAACCAGGGCACGGCAAGCACGGCCCCAGACTGGTACACCTGCAGGCATTCGAGCGGCGATTTTTGAAGGTTGTCTACTATGACGATTAAGGTCTATGAAAGCATCATGCCGGGTGAGCCTGTCGAGGTCTACGACGACCACGGCATGACGGTTGAGGCGTGGGTATCATCGCGCGCCGAAGGCTATCAGCGCAGCTCTATCCAGCCGATTAGCTGCATGATTAACGGCGCTATCGTCAAGCCGGAAGACTGGGCCGATACGGTCATTGGCGAGCGGGACGTGGCGGAGTTTCGGCCCGCGCCGAGGGGCGGAAGCGTTGGTGACGCCCTCGGTGTGGTCCTGCCATTTTGGGGCGGCTCCATCGCGGCAGGTCAGGCGGCTATCGACGCCATCATGCCAGCCATCCCGTCGGCCTCGGACAGCAGCATGGGCCAACAAGGTTCCCGCATCACTCCCGCAGACGCCCGCGCCAACACCGCCCGACTAGGCCAGGGTATTCCGGAACTCTTTGGCCGGTATATCCGGTATCCGGATTACGTCAACCAGCCACGGAGGTACTACAAAGACGCACGGACTCAGTGCCTTGATTTGATGCTGTCCGTGGGCGTGGGCAGCTACAGCATCGAAGCGGATAGCATCCGCATTGGCGAGACACCGTTTGGCCAGCTATCCAGCGCAGTCAACTACGCCATTTTTGAGCCCGGCGCGTATGTGGCGGGCAACCAGTGCCATCAAAATTGGTACACCGCGCCGGAGGTGGGCGGCACGACCAGCTCTGCGGGCATTCGGCTGTATCGTGGTGAGAGCTTGAGCGCGGGGCTATTCGGGGAGTCCATTGACCTGAGCGGCAACACTATCGAAACCAGCCTATCGTTTGTGACATTCCCCGGCGATTGGGGGGTGGGCGACTTTATCTACATATCGGGGGGGCAATCGACCGACGTCAGCACCGACAGCAACGGCGACACCGTGCTAACCGCCAGTTGGGGCGTGACGCAAGTGGGAGACAACATTCGGCTACGGTCTGACGATCTGACGCAGGCCAACGGCGTCTTTCTGGTGGAGTCGGTGGACGGCAATGACATCACAATCAGTCAGGGCGGCACAACCGTGCAAGGCTGGCCCACAGGCACCTACCTGATCTTTTCGTCGCTGACCGACCGCGCCTATCGGATTGACTCGAAAATCTATGACCCCGGTAACCCTGAGTTGGTACGCGGCTTTACCGTGACGCGATTTTTAGATGGAGCCGTAGATACCGGGTGGCCCGGCTTTTCCACCGAGACCGGTTATTATGACGTACTGCTAGACCAGCGCTCCGCCAATGAGGGCTGGGCCGGCCCGTTCGCCGCCTGCCCTTCTGGCGAGACCACCGACACTATCGAAGTTGATTTCTTCTTGCCTCAGGGCCAGGGCAAGATCGACGAGGATACCGTGGTCAGTTTTGACACAAAACGGCAGGTCGAAGTGCAATGGCGCGAAATTGGCACGACCGCCTGGAACAGCCAAACTTACACCATCGACAACGCCACCCGAGACCAGCTTGGCTTTACGTACCGCCTGAGCCTCGGCAGCGCCATCCGGCCTGAAGTGCGGGTGCGGCGCGTGCAAGCGGAAAGCAACGAGATTGCCGACCTTGACCGCATCGAATGGCTTGGCCTAAAAGCCAGACTGCCCACGGTCACCAGCTACGCCGGCGTGACCACCATGGCCGTGACGCTGGAAGGCACTGACCAGATCGGCAGCCAGTCCAACAACCAGATCAACATCGTTGCCACCCGAAAGCTGCCGCCCGTCGCAGGCGGAGCCCCGGCAACCACCCGCTCCATTGCTGACGCCACGGCTTACGTGGCACGCTCCTTGGGTTACGGCGATGACCAGATCAACATCAGCGAGCTTGAGCGGCTGGACGGCATCTGGCAGGCGCGTGGTGACACTTTTGATTTTGTCATTAACGACGGCACCGCGCTGGACGCCATGAAGATGATGTTGCGCGCCGGATTTGCAGACGTGACGCTGGATAACGGAGTCATCACGCCGGTCAGAGATGAGCCCCGCACGCAACTCGAAGACGGCTACAGCCCGGAGAATATGACCGCGCCTTTGCGCCGGCAGTTCAGCGGCAGGCAGCCGGACGAGGCGGATGGCGTGGAAGTGGAGTACACCAACGCGGACACATGGACAACCGAGACGGTCATGTGCACTCTGCCTGGCGATCAGCAGATCAAGGTGGACAAGATCAAACTTGATGGCGTGACCGACCGAACCCGAGCATGGCGTATCGGAATGAGGCGGCGCAGGGCGCAACGGTATCGGCGATGGACGTACACCTTTAACACCGAGCTGGACGCTCTCAACAGCCAATACCTGTCATACGTGCCTTTGCTGGATGACATTCCGGGCTATGGCAAGGTTGCCATCCTTGAGTCTATCAGCGCTGACCGCATTACCGTGTCCGAGCCCATGGAGTTTGAAGCCGGAAAGAACCATGTGATCGCCTACCGTGCCGAAGACGGCAGCACCGTTGGACCATTTCCCTGCACCGAAGGCCCGGATGAATTCACCGCCTTGGTATCGATTCCAGAGCCGTGGCCTGCCGTGCTGCCGCCCGATCGTGAGCCGACGCATGTATATTTCGGCACCACCGAGCGCTGGTGTTTTCCGGCACTCATTTCCAATATTGACCCGCAAGGCCCGGGCTCGGTTAGCGTGAGCGCCACAAACTACGACGCCCGCGTGTATGCCGACGACGACAACGCCCCAGCTTAAAGCAGACTAATCCCCAAACGACCCGCCACTAGGCGGGTTTTTTATGCCTTGGAGAAAAGCATGACCAAGTACAACACCGGAAACCCTGTTGGTTCCGCTGATCCTCGCGACTTTTCTGATAACGCGGAGCAGCTCGATGAGGCCGTCAACAGTGATGAAAGCGTGTTTATTGACCGGCTTGGAAAACGTCGGCTGACTCTCAGAGGGATGGAGCAAGTCTTTGACGGGGCCCAGCTAGCCATTGACGCATACTATGATGCGAAAGCAGAGGCTGATCGTTCCGAGGCGGCAAAAGATGCTGCTCAGCTATCAGCGGGAGTATACGAAGATGCAGCCAGCGGCATAGCCGCAACAACAGATGGGCAATACTTCAGCGTGCCATCTGCCTCTGCAGACGAGTATCTAATTCTATATAAAAATAATGCCGGTTCCGCCGTCGAAATAGAGAGCTACCCCAGCGCGGGTTCCGTTGAAAAATTGATCGGCTGGGCTGGGCTGGAAAGTGATTTTGATGCTATTAGCAAAAGCGGGTTTTATCGAGGCGACAGCTCGACGCTGAATAAGCCTTCTGAAACAGCCGCGCCCGCCATTCTTCATATTGAGCGCGGGGGGGTGAGACATCAGATTGCCATCAATCAAGGCAGAAACAATCCTGCAGTTTGGGTTCGTACCAGGGACTTCACCGCTTGGGGCGGGTGGCGGAGGCTGGCATTTGAGGACGAGGTACAGGCCGATCGCAGCCAGGCTATAGCTGATGCCCTTGCTGACCCTGCACTGGATGCGCTGAGAATCAACGAAGGAAAGCCTTACCCGCTTAAGCAAATGACGGTAGATGGAACGACGACGCCGGAGAGAGTGGAATGGTCTGACCTGATTCTCGATGCAGAGGTCATTGGTGCGGTCCCAGGAAAGGTGTACGTTCTTCGATACTATCAGAATGGAGCGGAGTTGGGCGGAGCGCCTGGGTACGGTTGGTATATCATTGAGCGGGATGCAGTTACCCTTAGCAGTGCTGACGACGTACTGATCGAAAGCGCAGATCAGAGAGATGAATTGATTGACCGAAGCGGCGGAATACAAACGATTCGATTGGTGCCTAGTCAGCGCCCTACCATTGAAATAAAACTAACCGTCAATGCAGAGAAATTGCCTGCTGACGGAACTCCTATCATTGCCAATGAAGGCTTTCCGGGGTGGTCATGGGTAATCGATCCAACGCGCTACAGGTCGGCTCGTAGCGACCCCAATTCCCCCCATGACTCTCTTGTCTTTTGGGAGAAGAGCGGCGATGATCTGATCGCGCAATACAAGTCGAACGGTCATTATTATCGAATTACATTTGGGCCGAACGGGTTTAATAGTCTGCCGAATTTCAAGAAAATTGAGCAATCTGAAGATGGCTTTGACTGGATCATAGTGCAGGAATTTACGACCGACTGGTTATCTCCAATGATCGTTAGCGCCGCCAATAACGGGGATGGAGGTTCAATTATATATACTGGCGGCAACCATGGCTCTGACGGCAACTATGGAGGAGCGCAGACCGCTCGAAACGTGTTCTATTCGATAGCACCGGAGGGCTCCCCTGTAACCCAAGATGGGGCTGGGGCTGCCTCTGGGGTAATGGTTACGGTCATAAATGAGCTCATGGGGTACAACACCATATCCCTCAACAGATACGTTTTGCGCGAAACTTTTAAGCTCATTTTCCGCCCAGGCGGAGTTACGGTGACGGCAAAACGTCATGCGCTTGAGGATATAGTTGTCAATACCGACAACGCGCTCCAGGCTACCACCTCGCCATACTTGGGTAGTAGCACGTATATGTTCTACGGAGGGCGCGACGCCAGAGCGCCCTTTGACGCGACCGCTGCACAAGATGGCGAATCGGGGCTGGCATCTGAGTATCCTGAAGCGTGGGCAGCTGTCTTTTTATCCCCTACCGTTGGGCAATTTGTTGTTTGGTTGGATCGTGATTTTGGGGCTGGAGATGGACGGTATAATCCGCTGCGGTGGTTTCGATTTAATACCAAGCTATACCAGAGCATTGTTGGTGGCGGGGGAACCGCTGTCATTCAAGCAGGGGATAGCTATGAGTGGCGAGGCGGGTATGGGTGGTCGTGGCCCAGTGCTCCGGCCGGCTTAGATTCAGCATTCAGTTACTGGCGTGCTGGTGAGCCAATAACGGCCGGCGCAATCGATAACGCCGATTGGTGGAAGGTCTAGCCCACCTGGCAGCGCTTAAAAAGCGTCTAAACCTTAAGTTAGTGACTGGTATCCAGGCATGCTTCGTGCGCAGCCCAAGTGCATGCACGAAGTTGCTGGCCACTTTTTCTCTCTCTTGCTCTTGCCGCTGCACTCGTCTTTCGTCTTTGGGTCAAAAGCGCGCGCAGCACTGGAGGCCGTGTTCACTTGGTTCGATACCCTGCTAGAAGCTGAGGCCGGCTGGACCTGGTGAGAGTCCCGTTCGAGAAGTATGAGGGGAGTAAGTTTTTTTGGGGGAAAGCTTAGAGAATCCCAGGTTCAAGCCAATAACGATTGCTTGATTGGGGCCGTGTAGCAGCGGCTCTCCGTTACGATTTACTCACCGGAAAGTGCGGCCATCGTTGATCGGGCGCTGGCAGCTGAAGTCTTGGAAGGTATCAAAGCGCTCTTGCAGTGAAAAAAGTCTGAGGGGCCCAGCCCCTCAGCAATCCTTGCTCTCTGAATGCAGCACTCTCGCTGGGTCACACCACTTTCGGCAGGTGTCGCAGCCGCTGGGCATCCATACGCTGTGCTTCCATGCGAGCGGTTGGAGCAGGTCGGCGTTCGTTGATTATGTCGGCGCTCAGCTGGATCTGACGCCTGAGCAGCTGGATGAGCTGTTCATTGCTGCTGCAAAGATTAAGTAAGGAGAAAACCTTGAAGATCCACTTCTGCAAAGGCTGGCGAGGTGACTGTGGGCATTTTGCGGCCACACCATAGCCACGGATGCGCGCAAATAGACAAATGTGGGCGAGGGCAATGCTTTCGGCTACAATAAAATCAACCGGTTACGTTTGCTGGTAGCACTCATAATGCTGGGGTCGCCTGCCCCAAGCCGAGCAGTTTTCAGCTTTCTCTCTGATGCCACTGCGCAGAAAAACATCCTATGGGCTGGCCAAAAGGCCCATTGCTTTGTGAGATATATCTTACAGACAATGCTATTGCATTGGGCTAGCGTTATATATCAGAAAGACTTCCTCCTCACTTTCGCGGTTGGGTGATTTGTATGGACTTAAGAATTTTGGAGCTGAGAGATGCACTTAGCAGGCGTAGAGTGGCTGCAGAGGCTGACTATTCGTTCCAGAATACCCTCGAGATTTCAGCCGAGTCACACAAAGTAGACGACGACGGAAACGTGCAAGTGAACTTTGAGAGTGATCAGGTTAAGCGCGTTCTCAAGAATCGCCTGAATACGCTGCGACAGCACAAGCTGAAAAATAGCAGCGCATAGTGCGGCATGGGTGTTTTATATGTCGCTTTCGTACTAGTTTGTGGTTATATCTACACCTCTCTCCACATACCAGCTCGGTATAGACAAAAAAGAGCAACTGGCTGGGACTCCTACTTTGAAGTAGCAAAGCACGGATTCTTCGCTGTTCTGGGCGCGGTTCTATTTACAGTTTTTCTCGACGCATTTGATTTGCCTTCGATCGTACTCAGTAAGTTTGGGTTCGACCTAGCAACCCTTAGCTCCAAGATAAACGAATATAGCTCCAACTCAATATCCAAAGCAGAGCTCTGCATTGCGCTTATAGCACTTGGCCTGTCCAGCCTGTTTGGGATACGCGAGCGCTCAGAGTACAAAGATCCTGTTAGACGACTTCAAAAGCTCGCAGCCATTTGCAAAGCTGATGAGATGGAAAGCCTCTTCCTGCAGGGAGCTCTAGAGCTCGAGTTTGTCTCCATAACTCTGGACTCCAGAAAGTGCTACATTGGAATCATTTTCGACGTGTTCGTCGAAGACAGCCAGATCGACTCGATAGCGTTGGTTCCGTTTTATAGCGGATATCGCCAGTCAGAAGACCTCGAACTGAAAATAAACCGAAGTTATGAAGGGCTTTACGAAGAAGAAGGTTTGTTTGGAGAGAATCCAGATTTCAGTAAACTCAACTATTTCCGAGTTGTAATTCCGAGGCGCGAAATAATAAGCTGCTCTCTCTTCTCTCCGTCAGTTTTCGACTCACTTGCAAGTAACTCAAGCGGCCGGCAGCTGTCCTTCTCAGCGTTTGAGGAGAAGCCAGCAGAAACTCAGTGAGTGCGCTCTGGGAGTGATAGAATTTAGGAAGGACCAAGTTCACGATCTGCCATTGTTGCCTGGCACTTAATAGCCCCCTCCAATCAAAACGTCGATGCGCACCCCAAGTATCTGAGTATTGTACCGCCGCCTGCCGGCTGCAATAATCGTTCGCCTCTAAACGCACACGTTCAAGCGAAAGCCACTGTGAGTAACATTGTGAGTAACCTCGACAGCATGGCGACACTTTTTACCGTTATAACGGGAGGTTAAAGCCGCTATGCTGCTGATGATCGATAATCAGTACGGGGTCCATGGCTGTTCAAATGGGTTCGCGGGTTTCCGTTAAGCGGTTGTTTTCTTTCAGCTTGCGTTCATATGAGTTCAACTGAATTTTTGGCAAGCCACGCTCACTGTGAGTAACATTGTGAGTAACGCTTGCCCGTTACTCACAGAAGCTGCCTATGATCACTGATACCAAGGCCAGAAAGGCGAAAGCCCAGGACAAGACTTATCGCATCGCTGACTCTGGAGGCCTCGCCCTCGAGATCCGTCCCAGTGGCTCGAAGTTCTGGCGGTATCGGTACCGGCTGCATGGTAAGGCCGGCATGTTCACAGTCGGCGAATACCCCACCATTACGATCTCAGAAGCCCGGGCAACTCGTGACTGGGCCAAGAAGTGCGTTGCCAATGGCGAAGCCCCTGCCGACGTGAAGCGCCGAGAGCTGGCGGAGAAGCAGGCTCAGCAGGCGAATACCCTGGAAGAAGTCGGCAAGGAATGGATCGCCAAGAACAAATCTGAGTGGAGCCCCTACTATCACCTCCAGGTGGTGCGTATGCTCGAGGCCGATATCTGGCCTACCCTGGGTCACAAGGGCATCCGTGATATCACTCCGGCCCAAATATTGGCCGAGCTGCAGAAGGTGGAGAAGCGGGCCCCGACGATTGCCGTGAACCTGAAGCAGTGGCTGGCGGCCATCTACCGGCACGCGATCGCAACATTGCGGGCGGACAATGATCCAACCGCACCACTCCGAGGAGCCATCAAGAAGCCAAAACCGAAACACAAGCCGTCCTACAACCTGGACGAATTCGGGAAGCTTTGTCGGGCTATCTGGCCGAAAGAGGATGCGATCGCGTACCGGATTACGGAGATAGCGATCCGGATGCTTGCCCTCACTATGGTCCGGACCGTGGAGATTCGGAAGGCCCAGTGGGAACAGTTCGATCTGGAATCAGCGGAGCCAACCTGGACGATACCAGGTGAGAATATGAAGCGGGGTGTGACGCATGTCGTTCCGCTGTCCACCCAGGCGGTGGAGCTCATGCGGGAACTGCAGGGATTGACAGGTAATCGGCTCTACTGTTTCCCGAACCTTCGCCAGCCGACAGAGCCCATGTCAGCGACGACGATCAACCGCGTACTGGATAGGTTGGGATACAGCGGCTTGTTCAGCGGCCACGCATTCCGGACGACCGCCTCCACTCTCCTGAACACCTACGGTTTTGATGCTGACTGGATTGAGCGCCAGCTGGCCCACTCCCCGGGCAACAAAGTGCGGGCCTCCTACAACCATGCTCAATACCTGGAACAGCGCCGGATAATGCTGCAGTGGTGGGCGGACCTGGTAGACACGCTCAGGCTGCATCCCGCGACTTCTCGTCCTTCTCGTCCTTCGGTGCCTCCGCTGCCTGCCATTGTGCGTCGAGCCATTGCCGAAGGACATCCCGATGCCAGCGCTTACCCCACGGCATCTGACGACCGTCCGGGAAAAGCCCTTCACTGATCAGCTTGAACAGCGTGGTTCGGCCCATGCCGCAGAAGTCCGCGGCCTGCTGAGCGGTCATCAATTCCGGGGTCACTTCCGGGGCTCTTTTGCGACGCTTCACCTCGGTCATTGATCCACCTCTTCTGGCAGTGAATATTGATACTGAAAGCCGGCATAGTCCTTATCCCCTGGCCTTTTTCCGCCGAGATAAACCTCCTCAGCATGGATAAGCCCCCGACTGACCATCAGGCTCAGATGCCAGGACAGCGTGTAGGTCTCAATCGGTAAGCCGACGGCCTTGCTCATGTCGTACCAGTGAACCGATCCGCCTTTCAGAACCTCCATCACGCGATCCATCAGCCAAAACAACGTCGGCGAATTCCGCGTTATCATTCCGTGGCCAGATCTGTATCTGCCAGGAAACTCCTGACCTCGATAGGTTTGAGTCGCTGGCGGCACGTATCCGCCATGTTCAAAGGCCGGCGCTGGCGGATCTACCGGGAACAGTTCAGCCTGGTTCACTGCTCGCCTCCAATTTCCCTGCTTATTCGCTTCAGCAAATCACATTGCTCTCTGTCCCGGACAGGCGGGAAGCTTGTGAAAACCTCTTCAAGCAAAACGTGATAACGCTCGGCGCGACGGAGCTCTTTGATCCACTTGCCCCGGAAGTTCTCGATTTCCTCTTTGGCAAATTCCAGCATGTTTTCCAGCTCACTGATCCGGCCCGCTGGGTTAGCAAAGCGAGGGCGATAGTGGCTTGCGTCTGAAGGTTCATGACTCACTTCTCACCTCCCGGCTCCGGCAAAAGCCTCTGGCGCTGCGCGTAATCCAGAACCGTCTCGCCGTGCTCCAGCATCATCTGGCCAAGGAACGCGCCCTCAAAAGACAGGATCCCGGTTTCAATGGCCGTCACCTGCCCTTTGATCCAGTCCCGCAGAATCGAATAGACAGCGATGCTGGCCTTGTCATATGCCTGGCGTTCATGCTCCTGCTTCGTTTTGTGCATCCGACTGGTGTGGGGGTGCTCTCGCAGCCAGGCCTGTGCGTATCCGGCAAAACTGGCCTTCACGCTCACCATCTTTCCGCGGTACTGGAACTGGACCGTCAGGCTCTGTTCCTGGTCGTCCACCATGCTTCCGAACTTCTGGCAGCCGAACCCGCGCAGGATCTTCTGGATCTCGCCCAGGGCTTTGTCACCGCTGGTGGCCTTTTCATATGGCAGCGCCATTGTCGACCTCCTCCGCTCTCGGCTTCCCAGCCAGGCATTTACCATCTGGTCCCATATCAAACGGGCACCGGCATTCGGGATAGCTACACACATTTTCTTTTCGTGACATGTCACGATCCTTATAAACCAGCGCGAGGATGTACTCAGTCTGATCTTCGAACTCTCGGAGGTTTGCCGCCTCTTCGATCGCTGCTCTCTCGTTGGCAGCCAACTGCATCGTGAAGGGCTTGATGTCCAGGTGCTTTTCCCTTTCACGCTGGCGGCGCTTTCGCTCTGTTGCTGTCATGGCCATCAATCAACCCTCCGGATACTCATCCCATTTGCGGCCATCCAGAAGTCTCCCGGAACGCTTCTTTCCAAATCGCCAGGTCTTTCCTGGAGGGTGTGGCTCATCAAAGTAATGACCGGCCGACTCTGGCAGATCATCGGGCAAGCCACCGTCAGGAGAGGGGGCAAACTCGCCCCACTGCTTAAAAAGGAATGGCACACCCGCCAATTTGCACTGATCGCGAAGGCCGCGAGCCCATTCAGGGTGCATTGGCCTGGCCCCTGGACCGGACTCGCCTCCAACAACTACCCAATCAACTCTCGACGGGTGCGTGCAGCGGAGGGCATCGACACAACCGCTATCCATATATCGATCGTCAGTAGGACAACCATTGATCCGTGTGAGATCGACCGCGCCAAGCAACGGCTCTGCAGAGATCCACCTAACAGCAGCTGGGGCATTCAGCAACAAAGGAACGCGCTCGTCTGCGGTTTCCTGATCCTCCACGCTAACGCCAAGCCAGAGATTGGGGAGAGGCCATTTGCCTTTTAGATCGACTCTCAGGCCAGCACCCTCACTTGGTAAAATGTCGGCCGCAGCTTGAGCCAATAGGAACGGCTGCCACGCTGCGCCCGGGTAGGTGCTTTGAAGCTTCTGTGTATCGAAGTTGGACCGCTCCGGGTGAGCCTCCAACCAGGAGAAGAATTGAGAAGCACGTTCCGGGCGTTTGGTGAGCACCTGGAAGGTATGCCACGAGGCGGCGGCCATGATTCCGAAAACGGCCGCAATGGTTTCAAACGGAACTGAGGGATGAAACAGGTCACTCATGCTGTTCACGAAGATCATCCGCGGCTTGCTCCACCGGCAGGGCTCATCCAGCTTGTGCTCGATCATTTTCACCTCGCCATTCCACTGGTCGCCCTTGGCGATCAGACCCTCATAGGGTTCACCGGGGCCCTTGAATCGATTGGCAACGGTTTCCGCATAGCAGTTCCGACAGCCTTCGCTGACACGGGAGCAGCCACGTATCGGGTTCCAGGTGGATTCGGTCCACTCAATTCCAGTTTTCTGTCCCATCAAATATCTCCCAGATCCTTTAAAGCTTTCCTGCCGGCCTTCATCAACGCCTGGCGGTGAGACTTGTTCAGCCGATTTGTCTGGTTGGCATGTACCAGAGTGCTGGCCACGGTCATCAGTCCCGAATACGGGTTGATCTCGACACTGCGCATGATGTTCTGCTCACAGTCGTCTGCGGACGTGCCCAGGAGCTTGACCGCCTCATCGCGTTGCTCTTGTGTCAGCATGCTTCCCTCTCCTCATTCTTCAGATGCTCCACCCACACTTGCCACTGCTCAGGCTGGAGCCATGTTCCGTCCTTCAGCACCACACAGCCGCTGGAATGGGCATAGGCCATGCCGGTGCTCTCGATGAGTTCGATAATCGCCTCAGCGCGATCCTCGTGGCTCAGATCAGTTACCTGCGTGTGCACTGCGTACAATCCTCGCTATTCGGCTGACTGTGTGGTGGCAGCTGGGTGATGATCCGTCACGCTGGTAATGGGGCAGCCGTCGATCGAGCAGGCAGACCAAGATCTCCCGCTTCATGTGCCTGAGAATCTGGAGCTCGTGCTTCATTTCGGCCAGCTGCAGGAGCGCTTCCCGCTTGCTGGCCTCTGCCTTGTCCCGCTGATCGTTCAGACTGAGGATGGTTCTGGCTGTATTTCCGTCCATTAGGCCCGCCCTTTATACCTGGTGATTCCGTGACGCCCCCTGATTCCGTGTTGCTTTCTGAATTCGCTAACGAACCCGCCGGCCACCTGGAGAAAGTCCTGCTTGGTGTAGGTGCACCAGGTCTTGAGATCTGCGATCACTTCCTGGAAGTAAACTCTTTGACCCACCAGATCATTACCCGGCCGTGGCTTTGAGGAGTCGAGATAGCGAATGGTCCCGCGACCATCACAGAGGTCGCACTCCTCCTCTTTTTCGCCACCGCAGCAGTGACAACGCTCGTAGATTTCCCCAAGGCCCCCGCATTCTTCGCAATCGATCTCCGGGTTTTCTTCCTCGAGGACCTGCTTCTTCGCTTCGCGCCATTGCTCGTAACTTGCAATCAACATGTCAGCTCCCGTTTCCGTTTGTTCGCTGCCAACTTGATCTTGGCCAGGTTGTGGAGCACATCGAAGCTCCCTTCTGGCGGGTTCTCCATGGCGAAGAACTTATTCAGGATCGCGTTCTCAGCCATGCTCACCAGCACCAGGTTCTCCCTGGAAAAGTTCCGCTTATCACCGTCCCTCAATCGGACAATGTGCTTTGGCGGTACCGGACGGCCGTGGTACTCCTCCCACTTCAGGACGTGAACAAACTTCCAGTTCTTCCGGCTCATTCCTGAAGGCGCATCATCACGAACCTTCCGCTTCAGATAGCCATCCTTGTCGACCGACTCGGTGCCAACCGGCACTGTCGTTTGCGGTTTTTGCCCGGGCTTGAACTGGTTCTCTTGGCAGCGGCCACCTGGTTGATAGCTGAGGCCCTTGTTCCAGCTGGTCTGGCCTGACCGAAAGCAGCCTGGTTTCTCCCGCTGCAGATATTCCGGAGACTTTTTCAGACCCAACGTCTGCGCCCGATTCTTGATGGCGCTATAGGAGCAGCCCATCACTTTGGCGATCGTCCTGTTATTGGTCTCGGGGTATAGCGATCGCAGCCATTCATCCCGTTGCGCATTCCAGGTGGCCATGACTCACTCCAACATCTTTGGACCGTTGGTCATGCCGTGCTCGCGCTTGTAGCGCTCAGCATCCAGGACCAGCCTGGCGTTCGAGACGACCTCTTTGCTCACGCCAGTAATAGCCTTGCTGCGCTCTATCTCCTCCTCGAGGAGCTGGCCCTTCAAGCTTTCGTCATTCAGCCGCTCGAGCTGGGCAAAAAGATGGTTATTCAGGTCAGTCAGTTTGTTTTTCATGGATGGAATCCTCCGTGGATTCGTTGTCGACTTTCTCCAGCAGCTGTTCCGCGTTCCGGATCGCTGCCAGGTATGTGTTGATGCATGAAATCGGAACACCTAGCTTTGCCATTGAGGTGAGATCCCGGAGCACCTGGTAGAGCTCGTCAGCGTGTCGGGACTTGGCTGTCTCCACCTGGAGCGGTACCACCCTGCCCCAGTCGACCATGTCGTCACCTACCTGGTTAGCCAGTGCCGATTTCACCTGGTCCGGGGTTCCTGCAAAGCAGGACAGATTCCCGAACACCTCGTGGGCATAGCACTCAGCCATGACTGGCCTCCGCCTTCTTCCGCTTGTAGATTTCTTCACGGTCAATGCTTGTGTGCTTTGGCGCGGTAACGCCCATGCGAATTTGCGGGCCGTTGTTCCCCAGAACGGTGACCTCCACCACTTCCCCGCTCGGGGTCTCGATGACGATCGTCTCTCCGGTGCGCCTTGTCAGAATCAACATCCTTTTTTCCTCTTGCTTTGGTCGTTTCGATAATCAGGGCCAGCACCCAGATCGCGATCGCGGCGGCAGCCACTGCGAACGGCTCCGGAGCCACCCCGTCCATGTTCACGCGACACCTGGCCCCGGCTGGCGGACCTCCCGGACCCTCGCCGGCATCCGGACCACGTTGCTCTGCTCACGCGGCACGGCCTTGTAGTTCCTGCCATCGCTGGAAAGCCGGAGCTCACAGCCGAGCGAGGCCAGCGCCTCCATCATTTGGCCCTGGGTAACCTTTTCCGGAAGTTCGATAGTCAGCGTTGCCATGGTGGTCTCCTGGTTAAGCACGGAATTCGCGGATCGCGGTACGGCCAATCACGCTGCGCACGGCTGGCGGACGTGTACCGGTCATTGGTGTGGGTCGGCTGCGCATTGCCGGCAGCGCTGAGAAAGCAACAAGCATCCAGGCAAGCATCCGGGCCCGGAACAGGCCCTGCATCCAGCCCTGGGAAACCAGATCCAGCCGAGTCAGGGCGTGGAACTGGTCCTTGGCTTCATCCAGGTGCCACTCAACAGTGGCTGGAGAAATGCCTAGCTTGCGGGCAATGGCCTTTGTGCTCATTGAGCGGGCCGCCAGAACGACGACTTCGGCACGGCGAGGTGGCAGCAGCGTGGCGTCCGCCAGCTCTACTTCCATTCGGGGGTAAGTTGGTTTCTGTCTGCGACCCATTTTGTTGTCTCCCTGATCAACGTTATGGGCAAACAATAGCAACAGCTATATTTATTGGTCAACAGCTTTTGCTATATTTTTTATTAACCGTTTTCTGAGCCCGGAAAATGGCGCGTCATAAAGCCCTAGATAATCGCTGCAGATCTATTTGGAAGGTGAGTTAATGTTTTCGCGACGGATTACGAGAATAAGAAAGCTTGCAGGAAATCTGAGATGCCTTACCGAAAGGGGGAGCCTATCCGTGATTGCAGCAGGGCGCGGAACGTTGGCGCCCTGACAGCCTTTCGCTTACGAAGAGTCGGGAGATGGAAGCTTGGTCAGGCCGCTTCGCCATTGAGGATGTGCCGCACCGCACCTTCCGGGCTTTGCACTCCGTGCACTCGCAGCTCCTGCTGATCAGCTTCTTCCTCGAGCTCATGAAATACTTCGTAAACTCGATTGATGTCGCTTTCGCTGAAGCTGGGATCGTTCTTGCCCGGCCGATACAGGATCAGCTCGAAGTTCTCGACCTGGAACAGCCCGGTATGCCCCTTGTCTCTCAGAGAGATGAGCTCCCACATTTTTGACTTGGCGATTCGATTGTATGTGGACAGACCATTGCCTGGCACAATCCGCGAAAGCTGGGCCACGTAGTTGCCGCCCACGTAGTCGAAGGTCGTGGGGGATCCACCGGTGTACAGCTGCAACTTCCTGCTGAAGTTACGCACCAGCTCTGGGTGCTCTTCCGCCATGGCCTCTTTCACCTGGGTCAGCCAGCGATCGGAAACCGTAACCTCGACATCGTCATCGGCGGTAAAGTCTGCCATCCGGCTGAGAAAGGCGCTATTCCTTGCCGTTGTGCGAAGCATCATGGTCAGGTCTTCAACCTGCCCGGGCCTAGCTTCGCCGGGATAAACTCCAGTCATCGGAGGCCGCCATGTCTTCATTGGCGCTCCGGTTTCCAGATGGCAGGTCAGGCTATTAATAACCAGGTTAACCATCTCCAGAAAGCCCGGCCCCGCATGGCCTAGCATACACTTGGCTGTGGATTCGCGTATAACCGGAACGACCTGATAGGCGCGATCTACTCCTTGCGCTGCCACTGCCACGCACAATCGTTCTACGGAGCCAGCTATAGGCTCCATGAATACGGCCATACCTTCGGCCTTGTATTGTGGTAGCTCTGGAAATGGAGAGCTTTTGGCAGTCATGGTAGAAGACCCAGTTGGTTACCGTGCCTGGCAAGCAATGCCGGCATCTTGGAAAGTCGCTTTTCCAATGATGATAGCGTATCCCGGCACCGCTCATACATTCCAATATGTTCACTTTGAGAGGCAATTTGGATCTCTTCCGGATCTATCTGCCTGCACCTGGCCGCGAACGGGCCGCTATTTCTGTGCATTCTCGCCGGGCCTAAATCGCCCTCCCATTCTCTGATGCAGCCAGCCAGGATATTCTCGCATGGTAGATCTGCGTCTGGCTTCCTGAGTGTCGACCAGAGGGATAGGGCGTGATCAATCAGCACCCAGTTATCCTCCCCGCCCCACAATAGATTGCCACCATGCCTGTCCGGGTTGGCTATCCACTCGTCGAATAACGCTACTTCATGCAGTTTGTCCCAGTTGGAAAGCATTTGGACGACAACGGGGTCGTGGCGATTCAGCCACTGTTTGATGGAAGGTGCGCCTGCGTCCTCACTTCCCGCGAAATAACCGCCGCCAAGCAGATCGCCCGGATCCTGAACTATAAAAGCTCTGCTGACTGGCAATCCCAGCTCTGCCGCCAGCAGGGACGCCAGACATTCCGCCAGGATCTCCTCTTTGGTGGTTTTCTTGACGTACAGGCGCAGGTCACCCTCGTGTGTGAGGGCGTCGGCAACCCATACCTCTGAGACATTATCCAGCCCTTCAAGACGGCGTGGCTCGGTATACAGGGTCGCAAACCCAATAGGCTGCATAGCCTTACTCCTTTGCTGCGATCCTATTGGCGATCTGGGTGAGTAGATTGATATCAGCGTCAGTCAGGCGCCCATCCGCTGCAGCTTCGGCGATCTGCATCAGCTGCTTGTAAGACCGAGGCGTGGCCTTTGATAAAAGTGCGGAAAATTCAGGCGGAACCTTTGCTGGCGGATTATCGGAAACAGGTTCAGGCGGTTTTCCGGAAGGATCGAAGTTGTTCGAATCGGTGTCGAGCCACCCTTTTTTGAGTCGAAGCTTGCTCTCAATCTCACGTGCGAGCTTCTCTCCTATATTCCGGTGACCGCTGAGGCACTGCCAAACGAGAGACGGAGACCTATTTATCGCTCTGGCGAAGTCGGCCTGCTTCCCTTCGAATCTTTCGTCAATCAAGCGCTTCAGCGCTTCTCGTCTATTCATAGGGCGAGTATAGCGGCTGCTAATATCGCATTGGCTATTGACGTTAGATATAGCAAAAGCTACATTTCCGTTCATGAAACTCTCAACTTTCCTAAATCAATTGCCTCCGGGCGGCCGCTCCGATTTCGCAAAGCATATCGGTGTGGCCCCTGCATACCTTTACCAAATGGTTCATGGGATCCGCCCCATTTCGCCGAAGCGAGCGCTGTCCATTTGTGAAGGGTCTGACTGGCAGGTCACTCCTCACGAGCTCCGCCCGGACATCTACCCGAATCCTACTGACGGGTTGCCGGCGGAACGATCTGGAGAGGCCGCCTGATGGTTTCCATTAAACCACTCGCAAGCCGGCGGAATACCCGTCTGACTACGGGTGGATATCTGTACAGGGTTTGATGCGAGCGCGAGCTGCAGCGCTATCAGAAGCAGCCGGTAAAGCTGGCCAGGCGAAAGCCAAGGTGCCGACATTGCAGCCGGGGACAGGGTCCCGGCGATAGAACGCCAGCAGCGCGAGGCAAAGGTAACCCACCACCGCCCCAGTTGATCGCGCTGACAGCCTGGAAAGGCAGGCCGTATCCGGGAGGGCTCTGCTCCCATGACCAAGGTGACTTGGTAGGTCTCCCCAGGCCTGCGAGTCAGGTAGAGCCCTCCTCGGATACGGATACCGCCCGAGAGAGCCCGCCCGCTTCGGCGGAATCTGAACTGCCCGTGTGAGCTGCGGCAGGAATGTAGGGCCATAGAACGTCGTGCGTCGAGCCACCGGCGCCACGGCTCCACCCTGGGGATGGTGCCCAGGGCACCCGGCACAAAAGTATCACCGTTGGTAGGTGGTTGACGTGTCCCCGGACGAGGGTAACCGGGACGCATCTGGGAGTGTCCTTGCCGTTGAAAGCGGGTCCGCCAAGCGAGGGCATTCCACAGATGTGTAAGGGGTTGGGAGGTTCCCGGCCGACGCATCAACCGCAATGACATTGCGAACTTGTGGCTCCTACCGGTAGGGGGTCTGGGTAGCCTCCCTTCAAAAGGCATACGGCGGTGGTACCGGATAACCCGCCAGCTATGCAGGCATGGAGAAACGGTGTCTCGCTGGGCTCATAACCCGGATATCGGAGGGTTCGACTCCCTCGCCTGCTACCACACAAAAGCTGAGGAGAGTCATGGAGTCACTCGGCGAGTGGAACGCATACGTTGCCGCCGGCGCCGGTCGGGAAGAGAGAAAGGCCAGGCTGGCGGAATGCCCGGAGTCACTACGAGAAAACGTGACATGTCACGTTAAGACAGTTTTTGAATTACGGAGACGGAGCAGGCAATGCCAGAGAAACTCGAAATCATACTTCCCTGGCCGCACAAGGCCCTAAGCCCGAACTCCAGAGGGCACTGGGCCAAGAAAGCCCGCGCTGCGGAAGTGTACCGGTACACCTGCAAGATGATTTCGCTGGAGACCATCCAGGCGGGCAAGTGGGATCTGACGCCCCTGCGGGAGCTGGTCGAGGCCGGCGGTGAGATTCATGTGTTCCTGGACTTCCATCCGCCCAATCGGCGGGCCCGGGACGACGACAACATTATTGCAGCTTTCAAGTCTGGCCGTGATGGGCTGGCGGACGCACTGAAGATCGATGACTGCCACTTCCGGACACATCCATTCCTGAAACGAGACGAGATCGTCAGGCCGGATGGGGAGATTCGGGTGGTGATTACGGGGAAAGGGCCAGAGGCCTGAAAAAAACACCCGCCTCAAACGGCTCGGCAAAGCCTCGGCGGGTAATCTTGAAGAGGTAATGATTATGGCTGATCTGATATTGAGTGGCAACAACACGCCAACCATGAGCAGTCGCGAGATCGCGGAGCTCACTGGCAAACGCCACGGCGACGTTTTGCGTGATATCCGCACCATGCTGGACGCGCTGAAAGATGACGCAGATTTGCGTCATGTCCGTGAAGAGCGAGATGGCCGCGGCTACACCGCTTGCATCCACCTCGACAAAGAGCTCACGGAAACTCTGGTAACCGGTTACAGCATTCCCCTAAGGCACCGGGTGATCAAGCGACTGCACGAGATGGAGCAGCAGCACTCAGCGCCGCAGTGGATCGAGAATCTCAGCCCTCACGCGCGGGTCGTCATCGAGGACCTGAACTCCCAAGTAAACCACTACCGGCAGGAAACCGATCGCCTCAATGCGGTATGCAATGACCTTGCGGAAAACCTGAAGGCCGGGCTCACCCCTGTCGAATTCTGCCGCATGCTCAACGGCGTCAACCTGAATCGCGTCCAGCCCTTGTTGGTCGAACGAAAGCGGCTTCTCAAAACCCCTCACGGCTACAGAAGTGCAGCTGCTTATCGAGACAAGCTGTTCACCGAGCGTCGCTACCTGAACCGAGACGACCGACCATGCGAGAAGGTCGTCCTCACCCAGAAGGGTGCGAAGTGGCTCTACTCCGAATACGAAAAAGGCCATCTGCAAATGCGGCGCGACTGGGATGGTCAATTCACTCACCTACTTTTTGAACAAGATTCGGAGGCCGCGTAATGCGAGCAAGAAACATCAAGCCGGGATTCTGGAAGAACGAAGACCTGGTTGAGCTGCCCTTTGAGCATCGCCTCCTGTTCGTTGGCCTTTGGATGCTGGCCGATCGGGAAGGCCGTCTGGAGGACAGGCCGAAGCGGATCAAGATGGAGCTCTTCCCTTGCGATAACGTGAACGTGGATGCCGGCCTCGAGGACCTTACCTCTATGGGCTTACTGGAGCGCTACGACTACCAGGGCGTGAAAGTCATCGTGATTACGAAGTTTTCCGAGCATCAATCACCCCACCACTCGGAGAAGCGCAGTGAGTTACCGGGAAAGAACGGTTATGACCCGGTGACCCAGCCGAAGAAGGCAAAGCAGGCCACGCAGAAAGGTGAGGGGCAAGACGGTGGACCTACCGGAGATGGCAAGCCGGAAACCGGAGGAACTCCGGCCAAAACCGAAGATCCTCGGCCTAGCCACGGTAACGACCAAGAGAGTACCGGTGAACCTACGGTAGATTCACAGGAGGTTCACGGTAAATCCACCGTAGACCCACAAAACAGCAACGGTAGATCTCGCCCTGATTCTCTGAATCCTGATTCTCCGAATCCTGAATCCATGGAAAAGACAAATGGCCCATCGGCAAGCGATGAGCCCTCGGAGGATGAAGATTCCGACACGGAGAAAACACCCAAGGGCTTCCAGTACCCCCATGAGTTTGAGCTGGCCTGGTCCAGGTATCCGAAGCGACTTGGCAGCAACCCGAAGCGCAAGGCTTACAAGTGCTGGAATGATCGCCTCAAAGACGGCTACGACCCCGCTGAGATGCTCGCCGGCGTGATCCGCTACGGGAAACTCTGCGACGCCACGAACAAAACCGGCACGGAGCTCGTCATGCAGGGCGTTCGATTCTTCGGCAAGGACTGCGAATTTCTCGAGGAGTATGAAACGAGAGATTCGGAAAACGATTCCGGCCCAAGAACCGAGGAGCAGGATTGGAGCAAGGTGGACTACAGCCGCGGCGTGACCGCTGAAGGGGTATTTTAATCATGAGCACCGTCACCAGCCTTCTGAGCAAAATCCTCACGGACACCAAAGTCTGCGAGAAGCATGGCGAGTTCGAAGCAACCGGCGTCCCAGTAGGGGAAAAGACCCGCTGGTCACCCTGCCCTGACTGCGAGGCCGAACGGATAGAGAGTTCCAGAGAGCGTCGGCACCGAAAACTTATCGACCACGGCGGCCAGGTACGTCTTGAGCGGGCAATGGAGCAGGCCGCAATCCCCAAGAGGTACCGGACTCGCACCCTGGATACCTACAACGCTCAGACCTCCGGCCAGAAGCGGGCTTTGTCATCAGCAAAACGGTTCGCGGACAGCTTTGAAGACGCCCTGGACACCGGGGCAAATTTGATCATGACCGGCAGGCCCGGTACCGGGAAGACGCATCTCGCAATTGGAATTGCCCACCAGGCAATGCGGGAAGGCTACACCGCCATGTTCATGACAACCATGAACGCGATTCGGGTGGTGCGGGAAACCTACCGAAATGGCGAGAAGACCGAGCGCAAGGCGATCCAGCAGCTGGCCGAGCCAGACCTTCTGATTCTCGATGAGGTTGGCGTCCAGATGGGTACCGACAGCGAGCGGAAAATCCTTTTCGAGATCATCAATGCCCGCTACGAGAACATGCGCCCGATGATTCTGATCAGCAACCTGGACGTTGAGGGTGTGAGGTCATTCTTGGGAGAAAGAGCGACCGATCGGCTCCGAGAAGGTGGCGGCCGGGCCATTATCTTCGACTGGGATAGCCACCGTGGGGGTGAATTTTGAGCAGAGACCACCTCACCAAGATGAGAGCTCGCCAGGCGGCCAAAGACTACATGCACGGCGCTGATCTGCGAGCCCAGTCCGAGGAGCTCTCCGATAAGCTGCTCGGCGTCAAATTTGGCTGCAGCTCTTTCACGATCCGGAAGGTCCGGGAGCATATGCCCGTTGTTGCCCTTGATGACGAAGACCAGGCACTTATCCGTCAGTGTGCCGCAGAGAAGGCCCGCATTGATCAGCAGCTGCCGAAACTGACGAAGTCCTATCTCTCCCGGCATTACCAGGTAAGCCCCGAGGCGATCGATATCGAACTGGATCTGGTCGGCTGGGAGGATCCGCGCATTCAGAGGAAGAAGCGGAGGGCTGCATGAGGAAGCGATCTGGCCCGGCATTCAACCAGGAGAAGCGGCCGCTCAAGCCCTGCCCAAAATGCCATGGGGGTGGCTTCGTGAAGCCTATGTTCTACGAGATGCCCTGCGATCGCTGCGAAGCGTCCGGTGTTGTTTGTAAGGAGACTGGCGAAAGCCTGGCAATGTCAGACCTCATCATTCAGCTGCGAATCCGGCTGAGCGAGCGCAACCAGGAGCTGGTCGAAGTTCGAAGGAAGCTGTCAGCCATGAGGGCCGAAAGCAACGGCCGGGGCTACGGCGCTGGCGGATCACGGTACCACGGGGACTGACATGCTGCAGAAGACGACACCGATACACTCGAAGAAGATCAGGGACGCGGCCCGTAACCAGCCCTGCACCTTGCAGATAGTTGGCGTTTGCAATGGCGACTGGTCGACAACGGTACTCGCTCACCTCCCGGACGAAAGCCACGGCATCGCCCGAAAGAGTGACGACCTGTCCGCCTGCTTCGCCTGTGATTCATGCCATAGCGTGATCGATGGCCGAATGAAGTGGCCGCCGATGGAGCTGGAACACAAAGACTGGTACTTCCGCCGGGCACAGATCCGCACCTGGCGGGTTCTCTTCCAGGAAGACGTTTTCTCGATAAAAGGAGCTGCGTAATGGCCGAACAAAACCGAAAGACGCCTGACCAGCGCCGGGCCCGGGAAGCAGCCCAACGGGAAGTAGACCGCTTTATCGCCTACCTGCAGGGTCTGGATACCATCGACCAGCTGGCACACCAGGGACGGAGCATCATGGGCATGTGGGCAGAGTTCGAAGGCAAGCCGCCTTCCGGCTCGGGTTTCAATGGCTTCTGCATGCTGGCGGACAAGCTGGAGAAGATCCGGCTACGCCAGATGCCTGAGGAGTTTGCCCGGGCCTACGATCGGTTAAGCCGCATGGCCAGCAGGGCGCCAAAGCAGGTAGACGCCCTCTGTGTCGATCGCTTTTATCGTGGACGGACCAAGGTCGCCATTGATCCGTTTACTGAGAGGCGCTACGAGATCCACTGGAACGACTCCGCCTGTGCTCAGCTTCTGGGTTGCTCTGTGAAGGTGTTCCAGCGGAGGGTCACCAAGGGCTATGGCCAGCTTGAGTGGATGCTTGGATTTCGGGAATCTGCAGCCGCTTGATACTAGATGTTGACTTCAGGGGTCCAGCAGATACACTATTTGGTAGCTGGTCAAACTGACCTCAAACGAAACCGCCCTCCCCTCGGAGCTGGCGGTTTTTTTGTGCGCCGATTACTCCAACTCCAGATCTGCCCGCCACTGAGCGGGCTTTTTTATGCCTATGAATCGCCAACTACTCAGATCACAGCTGGAGCGCCACGAAGGACTCCGCCTGAAGCCCTACCACGACACCGTGGGCAAGCTGACTATCGGCTATGGTCGCAACCTGGAAGATGTCGGCATCAGTCGTGATGAGGCTGATTTCATGCTCGACAATGATATTGACCAGGTCGAGCGCCAGCTGGAGACGGTCGACGAATATCGGGAGTTGGATCCTGTTCGCCAGGCGGTTATCGCGAACATGGCTTACAACCTTGGTTTTGTCGGCCTCATGGGCTTTAAAAACATGTGGGCTGCTATTGAGCGTCGCGACTGGAATTCTGCATCAAAGGAAATGATGCGATCTAAATGGGCCCGCCAGGTTGGCGTGAGAGCCGTTGAGTTGTCGGAAATCATGCGGACTGGCGAGGTGCGCGGTGCCTGAAGTGAGTGATCGCAGAGGTTGGCACATCGACAAGGGAATCCCGATCGCAGTCCTGGTGACGGTCGTTTTGCTGGCGGTCTCCATCGCCAGGGATCAGTCCAAGCAGGATGAGCGGCTGTCACTGGTTGAGAGCTCTGTTCAGACGCTGCAGCAGGCCCGCATCAATGACCAGGAGCGCACTGAAAAGACCTACAACGAGCTGCGGGCCGACATCCGGCGGATGAACGAAAAGCTCGATCGTCTTCTTGAAAAAGAGTATGGACGCTGAGCACCCGGATCCGAGTCGCTGGTGGAGGCATCGCCGGCGCGGGTACTACACCGGAAAGTGGTGGGCCATCCTGCAGACGCCATGCTGGGTGCTCCTGGGCATTTACGATGCGAAAGTCCTTGAGTCCATGGGGGTGGTGATTGGCTGGTCCTACGGCATCAGCGCCACCCTGATAGTCAGCTACTTTGGCAACAACATCGCTGAGGCATGGGCAGGCAAGGTGAAGCAATGATTCTGGACACATTGAAAGCCAAGCTCTCTGCTTACGCGATTCCAGTGATCATCTCACTGTTGGGCGTTGCTGGGCTCTCCTTCTGGTGGTTGTGGTCCGACCGCCAGCAGCTGCTTGAAGAGAACGCACACCTCTCGCAGGCGATGGCTCAGGCGAAGGTCACCAACGAACAGAATCTTTCCCAGATCGCTCAACTCCAGGCGGATATCCGTTGGAGGGATCAGCAAGCCCTGATCCGTTCAGAGCGAGAGCGAAACCTTAACGAACAGCTGGCCCAGACCGAGGCCGAGCTGAAGGAGTTGGTCAAAGATGCGCCTTGCTCTGGTCCTGAGTATGTGTGGCCTGACGCTGTTTATGAGCGGATGCGGGCCGGCACAGTGGCTGACCCGAACCGAGTACGTGAAGGAGCAGGTTCCTCAGGACTATCTGGTGCCGAGAACACTTCCGGCGCCACCTCGGCGAATTGACTGGTGCCCGGTGTGGGCGGAGCAATTGAAGAAGGTGGCTACCGCATGCGAGGGCGACAAGGATGACGTCAGGGCATGGAACGACCGGCCAATTGAAGAGAGAGCGAAGTGAACGAAGACCAGATTGCCGAACTCATTGAGGCTATCCGCCAGCAGACTGATGCGATCAATCGCCTGGCCAATAGCAATGCCGCACTGGTGCAGGCGATGGCTGAGGCCGAGGGCATGGATGACGAGGACAGGGAGCCGACCACTTACCTTGACGGCTCATTAGCCCGCTGATGCCTGCACGCCCATTGAAGCCATGCCCTGCACCTGCCTGCCGGGAGCTGGTGCGAGGGAAACGATACTGTGACCAACACAGCCACCTTGCAGAGCAGCGTAAGCGCGGTCACGACCAACGACGCGGATCGAGTGCCAAGCGTGGCTATGGGTATAAGTGGCAGAAAGCCCGTGAAAGATTCCTTCAGGCGCATCCATTGTGCGTCAAATGTGAGAAAGGTGGGCGAGTAAAGGCCGCTACAGACGTGGATCACATCGTGCCACACAGAGGCGATAGAGCCCTGTTCTGGGACGAATCAAACTGGCAGGCACTGTGCCACTCGTGTCACTCCGAAAAGACTGCCAGCGAGGACTCAGGCTTCGGCAACGGCACGCACACACACCCAGGGCGGGTCGATTATTTCTGAGCTTTTCGCTCCTAGA
>TARA_R100000789_G_scaffold4642_6_pt1 | contig 38474 bp, 40 predicted proteins | sample TARA_R100000789 | Tara Oceans TARA_R100000789 (sample SAMEA2623403) | marine metagenome | biome: marine biome (ENVO:00000447); feature: mesopelagic zone (ENVO:00000213); material: "saline water (ENVO:00002010), including plankton (ENVO:xxxxxxxx)" | depth 450 m
GCCCGCCATCGCTAGGCTCGCGCGGAACGCCACAACCACAAGGATCATGCCCCATGCAACGCCTGCACCTCGTCTTCGGCGGTGAACTCGTCGACCCGACAAAAACCGTCTTCAAGGACGTCAACGATCTGCATGTCGTCGGCATCTTTCCGAACTACCAAGAGGCCTACAACGCCTGGAAGGCAGAGGCGCAGCGCACCGTCGACAACGCCCACATGCGCTATTTCATCGCCCATCTGCATCGCCTGCGCCAAGAGGGCGAAGAGGCTTCCTCGACCGAGGAACTGGGCTAACCCCATGACCCGCCGCGCGCTCAGCCTGTCGGCCTACCTGACCTATGCGCGCAGCGCTTCCGCCGCGGGTGTGGCCCGAGATTGGCCCGACCGGCCGGACGGAGCTTTGGTCTGGGGGTTCGCCGAGGACACGGAACAGGGCCGTGCGCTCGCCAGCCTCGCCGCGCGACTCGTTGCGCAGCGCCCTGAAGTGTCGGTCTGGCTCAGCGGGCGTGTGCCAGACCGGCCGGGGATCACGACCGTTCCCTTGCCGCGGGACCTGTCCGGCGACGACCTGCGCAACATGCGCCGGCGACAGCCCGATGTGGCGCTTTGGACCGGTCAGGCGCTGCGCCCCGGATTGCTGGCCACGCTGTCCGAAGCCGGGTGCCACCTGATTGCTCTCGCCCTCGAGGACGCCCCCTTTCCGGTCGATGCCCCGCGCTGGCTGCCCGATCCGGCCCCCGCGACGCTGGCGCTGTTCAACAGCCTGTATACCAATGGCGCCGCAGCCAGCCGCCGGGTGCGCAGGCTTGGGGTCGAGACGGACCGTGTTCACGACGCCACCGCCTTTCTGGACACCGAGGCCCCGCTGGACTGCCCGGACGGCCTGCACGAGGAAATCGCCGCGCTTATCGCCGGCCGCCCGATCTGGCTGGCCGCACGGCTGCGCGCCGAAGAGGCCAGCGACATCCTGTACGCCCACCGTCAGGCCAGCCGCCTGGCCCACCGGATGCTGCTGATCGTGTCACCCGCCGACGCCGAGGCCGCCAGACATATCAGCCGCCTTCTGCGCAGCGAACAGATGCGCGTCTGTGATTGGGAAAACGGCGACATGCCTGATGAAAACACCCAAGTGCTGCTGGCCGGCGGGCCCGAAGAACTTGGCCTGTGGTACAGGCTTGCGCCGCTGGCCTTTCTGGGCGGATCATTGATATCCGGCACCGGCGGCGAAGACCCGTTCGAGGCCGCTGCCCTTGGCACCGCCATCCTTTATGGCCCCAATGTCGGGGCACATCTGGGTGCGTATTCCCGTCTGGTCAGCGCCGGGGCCGCGCGCATCGTGCGTGACGCCGATTCGCTGGGCACCGCCGTGTCGCACCTTGTCGCGCCGGATCAGGCGGCAACGATGGCGCATGCGGGCTGGGACGTGATCTCGTCGGGGGCGCAACTGGTCGACCGGGTGCTGGCAGAGGTCTGTGATGTACTGGACGACCGGGGGCTGGCCTGATGCGCCCCCCTCTGTTCTGGCAGACCCCGCCGCAGACCCCGGCTTGGCAAGCCCGTGTTCTGGCACCGTTAGGCGCGCTGACCGCCCGCGCCACCGCCCGCCGGGTCGCCCGCGCACCGCGTGCGCGCTGTGGCGTGCCGGTGATCTGCGTCGGCAATGTCAACGCGGGCGGCACCGGCAAGACGCCCACAGTGATCTCGCTGGTCCAGCGGCTGATCGGACGCGGGCTGGCCCCTCATGTCGTCTCACGCGGGTATGGCGGGCGGCTGGACGGCCCGGTGCAGGTCGACCCCAACAACCACAGCGCCGAGGATACCGGCGACGAACCCCTGCTGCTGGCGGCTTTCTGCCCGGTCTGGGTCGCCAAGGACCGCGCAGCGGGCGCACAGGCCGCCGAGGCGGCAGGAGCAGAGGTGATCGTGCTGGATGACGGACACCAGAACCCAGATGTGGCCAAGAATCTGACGCTGATCTGTGTCGATGCGGTGGCGGGCTTCGGCAATGGGCGTTGTTTGCCCGCAGGCCCCCTGCGTGAGCCAATCGACACCGGGCTGGCCCGTGGCGACCTGCTGCTTTCGATCGGTCCCGCCGCGGCACAGAAACGATTTTCCGAGGACTGGGGGCCGCGGATCTCGCTACCCCACCTGACCGGGCATCTGGCCCCTTTGCAAACCGGCATGGATTGGGGCGGTTTGCCCACGCTGGCCTTTGCCGGCATCGGCCACCCGGAAAAATTCTTTGCCACCCTGCGTGGTCTTGGTGCCGACATCCGCAGAGCCGAGGCGCTGGAAGACCATCAGCCGTTTACGCCCGCGCTGATCACACGGCTGTTGCGCGAGGCGCAACTATTGGGCGCTCAGCTGGTGACAACGGAAAAAGACGCGGTACGCTTGCCGCCGCAGGTCCGCCGTGAGGTACTGACGCTGCCAGTCAGACTGGAAATCGACGATGCCGCGCCGCTGGACGCGGCATTGGCCGGACTGCTGGCACCCGACACCTGACAAAAGCCCCACCCGCCCGTGTGGGCCGGACGGCGTGCGCAGGCATTGCCTATTCCGCCGCCAATTGCTGTGGTTGCCTGTCTCCCAGATCTGCCAGCTCTGCCACCACACCGCGCAATGCCAAACGGACGTCGTCAAAGCGCGCATTTGGTGTGATCGTCGCCTCGTCCATATACAACGCGCGGTCGATTTCCACCTGCACCGCGTGCTGGCCGCGCGACGGACGCCCGTAATACTGCGTCGTATAGGCCCCCGCGAACGGCGCGTTGCGCGCCACCACGAACCCCGCCGCGGCAAAAGCCGCCTCGACCCGTTCGACAATCTCGGAACGCGCCGACGCGCCAAACCGGTCGCCGATCACGACCTCGGGGCGTTTCCCGCCAAGGCGGACAGAGCCATCCAGCGCCTCGTGCGGCATCGAGTGACAGTCAATCAGAATCGCCTCGCCAAATGTTTCACGCGCTGCGCTTAACAACGCCTGCAACCGGTCATGATAGGGCTTCCAGATTCGCCTGATTCGGTGCTCAGCCTCTATCCGGGGCAACTTGCCGCGATAGATCGCCCGTCCTCCCGCCACCACGCGCGGCACCACCCCCAGCCCGCTGGCAACCCGCGGATTGTGCCCAGTGCGTCGCAGCCCTTCGATCAACGCGGGGTCCAGTTCCTCGGCGGAGCGGTTCAGATCGATATAGGCCCGCGGTGCTCCGGCACACAGAAAAGCCGCGCCAAACTGCGGCGCACAGTCGAAAAGCCGGTCCACAAAGGCATCTTCAGAGCTTCGGATGCTGTGCGCGTCCAGAACGGTGGTGCGCAGAAAGCTATTCGGATAATCACACCCGGAATGCGGCGAGGCAAAAACCACGCAAGACGTCTGCGGGTCAGGCATGTGCAAGTGGTACGATGTCTCTGGCATTCGCGCTCCTATCGGGGTCAAAGATAGACCGATTTCTGCGCCTGCCAAAAGCCCTTGATCCCCGCAGAGAAGGCATTTATAGACCCTCCACCAGCGCGCGCCACCAGCGACTTCGGTAGAGGTTCATGAGGGTGTGCAACGGGCATATGGGTGATTAGCTCAGCGGTAGAGCACTTCGTTGACATCGAAGGGGTCACTGGTTCGATCCCAGTATCGCCCACCATGAATTCATCACCCGGTCTCCGGGGGGGGCTTGCCTCGCGGAGTTTCGGGTATTGGCCGCAACGAAAGGCGCTCGCGCGCCGCGACGATAGGAGAAGACCCATGAAGGTCGCCAATTCGCTCCGCTCGCTCAAGAAGCGCCACCGCGACTGCCGCGTTGTGCGCCGTAAGGGCCGTGTCTATGTGATCAACAAGACACAGCGGAGATTCAAGGCACGTCAGGGCTAAGTCCCGGCACCACGCCTTTGATCAATACAAAAAGCCCCCGCAGGTATCGCCTGCGGGGGCTTTTTATTTCCGTGATCCAGATCTCTGGTGGGTTCTGACCGGCGTTGCGTGCCCCGGGGTTCGCTTATTCTACAGTTACACGCCGGACCTGTCGGGGCCACTACACCCGATGCAGGCGCCTGTGTGCGCCTGAGAGGCGCCCGGCAAGGCCGCCGCCGACACGCGCTAGACCGGACCGACAGGCCGTACGGGTGGTTCGCAAATTGTCCAGAACTCTTGCAGCGTCGAGATCTTCTTGTTCATGTCTTCCCGGTTGTGCGGCTTGACGATGTATCCGTTGACGCTCTCACGATAGGCTCGGGCGATGTCCTGCACGCTGTCAGACGTCGTGAACATGAAGACCACGCTGTCAGAGGCGATCGCCGTCTTGCGCAGTTCCTTGAGGAATTCGTGCCCATTCATCCGGGGCATGTTGATGTCCAGCAGGATGAAAAAGGGATTGGTCGTCCGTCCCGAATTTATGATTTCCAGCGCCTCGATGCCGTCTTCTGCGCGGGTGACCACCGCATCCGGAGCGATCCTGGACAGCGCGCGCTGAATCATCATCACATCCAGCGTGTTGTCCTCGACGAGCAGGATATTCATCTGACGGCTCATGTTAGGCGACCTTCTCTAGTTGATGATCCGCTGCATCGTGACCTAGCGGCCAACGAAAGGTGAACTTTGCCCCATTCCCGAGTGAGGAATTCACGCAAATATCGTAACCGTGGCGCTGCACGGCCTTTTTGACGATGGCCAACCCGATACCAGTGCTTTCCGGTTCGCCTGCCTTGCGAAGCGTTTGAAAAACTTCAAAAATTCTGGCATGAAACTCAGTGGCGATACCATTTCCGTTATCCCTGACAGAGACCTTCAAACTCTCTTCCGCCACCTCTACTGTTAGATCCACCCGCGCCGCCTGCGGGTCCGGGTGGTATTTGAGGGCGTTGCCAATCAAGTCCTCCAGCACGCGGCGAAAACTCTGGCTGTCGCAGTGGATTGTATCGATGTCCGACGTCAGGTGAATCTGTGAGGGATCGACTTCGAAATCGGCGACACAATCCCCAACAATTGTCGCAAGTGAGACACCCGTCTCTGCCGCCTCGCTACCGTTCCCGACGCGAGAGAATTCCATGATCCCCCGCGTTAGATCGTTCATTCTGCTGACGCGCTCTCGGATCATGTCGATTTGCACCTTTAGTTCTGCGTGCCCATCAAGCGGGCCTATGATGTCTTCCAGATCCTCTTCGATCACATCCGCAAGAAAGCCGATCCCGCGCGCCGGGGTCTTCAGGTCATGGGATGCGATATAGACAAATTGTTCGATTTCCGAATTGGCGTGTTCAAGATGCTCTGTCTTGGCGCGCAGTTCTTCGGTCAGATGGTGTGCGTAGGTGTGCGCCTTGAGATTGGAGCGCGCCATCATCGCAAGCATGGAAATCACCAGGATCTCGATCACCAATCCCCCAATCAGGATCAATGTCGGCTGATCATATCCGTTCTGATTGCGGAACGCCAAATTTGTCCTGATCTCGACGAGCCAGGTTCTTCCATACATTTTCAGCTCTACAGTGTCTGAAAACATGGGACCGCCATCGTATAGCGGCTCATCCGGTCCAAGTTCATCGTAAATGACCTGATCGCCATCGCGTATGCTAAAGCGCACTTCGCGGCGATCCTTTGACAGCAACCCTTGGACCAGGTTTCGAACGGCAAAAGGTGCGTAGACAACGCCGGAAAATGTTTCCTGCCGTTCCCCCACAGATCCCGGCCTTTGCCCGTCTTAAAACGGTGTGTAGAATAAGAATCCCGCTGTATGGCCGCTGTCCTGTACGAGAATGATCGGGCCAGTGATCTGTGCTGTGCCAGTGTCACGACTCGCCAACAGGCCAGTTCGGCGATTCATCTCATGCGCCACATCCAGGCCAATGGCTGCGGCATTGATGTCTTCGGGTTCGATAAACGTGATCGGCAGCCTGAAGTCCTGGTCATGTTCCGGAAACACTGAAAAGCCGCGTCCTTCAGCGTCCCTGATGCTCTGGAATTCAGGGAACTCCCGCCTGTCGACGTAATAGATGACCCCTATCCCATTCACGCCCGGATACTTTTTTGCCAAATTCAATGAGCCAGAGAACGTCTTCCACTCTGAATGGGATGTCTTACCGCCCTTGGCATCGATATGGGCCACACCGGACCAAAGCGCATCTTCGTATCGGGACATGCGATCAACGATCAGGCCGATGGTACGGTCCTTGGCAGCCACAAACCTGTTTTCAGTTTGCAGATCCACCTGATTCTTTGAATAGAGCCAAGCCCCGACCGTCATGGTAAGCGACAAGGCCACGATGATGACGTGCAAGGATGTGACCCCGCGACTGCGGGCTTCGAAAGACTTCACCGCAGGCACTCCTTCACTGTGAAACGACCGTAACGACTCGGTGAAGCATCTTTCAGGGAAGCAACTTAATACCGGGTGAAATCCGGTTTTGCGGCCTGATCACAACTTGAGTGAAAATCCGCAAACATTTGTCAGGCATTCTCCTAGAATGCCCCGCCGATTGGCGGGCGCCGACTGCGTGTGTCGGCGCCCCTTGCCAACACCGGGCGGTTAACGGTCGATGCCGATGATGCCTCCGGCCAGCAGGCGCACCATGGTTTGTTCGTCCAGATAACCAGAAACCCGCAACCCGCGCGCGTCCTGAAAGCGGCGCAGCGCCGCGCGGGTGTTTTCATCAAACTGCCCGTCAACCTTGCCCGGTTTCATGCCCAGTTGATCCAGCCGCCGTTCGGTCAGTTGGCGGGCCACGAAATTCAGGTTCATCCCCTGCTCCTCGTTTCGGGCCTGAACCGAATTACGCACCCGTTCCGCGTCGAACTGCAGCTCTGCGATTTGCTGCTTGGCCTCTTCACGGAACGCCCCGTTGGGCCAGTCGCGCAGGTAGGCGTTGTACGCCGCCACGGAATTGGCCTGTGTCGCTTTGTTCCAGTCGCGCCGGTCCTGTCCCACGGCCTGTTCCGCACGCTGCTTGTCGATCGCTTTCAGCACTGCGCGCGCCTCATCGACAAACTGCCCTTGGGGGTATTTCTGCAAATACTCGCGAAAGCCCGCCTCTTCGCCCCGATCCCTGACGCGCCGCCACAGGGCGCGCTCTTGGCGTGCCCGTTCAGCCTGCTGGCGCTTTTCCTCCTCTTCCAGTTCAGCGGCGCGGCGTGTGGCCTGTGCCTGCAAGCGGGCGATCTGGTCACGGTCAAGATAGCTGCTGACCTTCAGGCCGGTCTCTTCCTGCCAGCGCCGGACGGCCCCCCGCGTGCCATTGCCAAATACGCCGTCGATGCCGCGGGTGTCATGGCCCAGAATGGTCAGGTCACGCTGAATGGCCCTGCGGGCGTCGCGGTCAAGTTCCAGATCCTCTTCGGCGCGACGTTCGCGATAAAATGGCTCGGAGGTCAGCGCCGATATACGTTGTCGCGCCGCGTTCACATGGGCCCCATCGGGAAAACCGTTGAGGTAGGTTTTGTAGCCTTCGGCCGAATCGGCCTCTTGCGCCAGTCGCCATGACACATCGTCAGCCGCCCGGTTGGCAAAGGGATCGGGCAGCGGCGGGTCGATGGCTCCGCGCGGCGGACTGACGTCGCCTTCGCGGACGATCACCTGTTCCTGCGGGGCGTACCCCTCGATCTGCAATTCGTATTCGATCGCGGCGCGGCGCACAAAACGCCCGGTCCGGGCCATGTCCCGCGCCGCATAGCGGGCCACATCCATTGCCGGACCGCGTATCACCGTCACCCCCTGCGGGATGTCCAACTCTCCCAGTCCAGCGGTCAGGAACAGGTTCAGATCCGGCTCCGCGCCGGTTTCCCCCAACACAAGGAACGCGCGCCCCTGATAGGCCGACAGCACCGCCAGCGCAGCATCCAGAGGAAAGCCCTGAATCAGCACGTCCGCCTCGTCGATCCGGCCATTCCCGGTCACCGGCAGCAGGTAGCTGCCGCCGACGCTGTGCACAAAGACCCCTGACAGCAGGATCACCACCGGACCGCCGTCATCGTCCAGCATTTCGGCGAATTCGCCAAAGGCCTTGCGCATGTCCGACGCGCCCGCATCCTGCGCCAACGTGACGTCAAACCCCTTGGCGTTCAGCGCACTGGCCGCCTGCGCGACTCGCTGCGCGCCGAACAGCGTCTGGACGGCGGTGTACTGACTGTTGCCGATCACCAGCGCGTCGCCGTTGGCAAGCGCACTCGACGCGCCCAGAAACGCGCCCACCATGGCAAATGCCAAATTCCGCATGAGCTTTCCTCCCCGCCTTCTGCATTGGGACAAAGCCTACCGCGACGCCATGTCAGGGCAAGCGGCGCGCGCGGGGAAAATGGCGGTGTTTCGCCCAATCACCCGCGACAGCCCCCTGCCACACGCGGCTTTCCGCCGCTGCGGCAAGGGCTTGCGCAGTTTCAGTCGTAGGTCCGCTGATCCTCGATCACCAGCCCGTCACGCGGCAGTGCGCCCGGCGGCACCAACTCGACCTTGCCTTTCAGCTTCAGTACCTCGGCCACGCTGCCCTCAAAGGCGGCGGCATCGCCACTGTCTGTCTCGATTCGCACGGTCATCATGTCCATCTCACCCTCGCGGGTGGCGACGACACGCGCGCGCGCGATCTCGGCGTGTTTGGCCACCAGTTGGGCGACTTGCTCGGGGCGCACAAACATCCCCTTGATCTTGGTCGTCTGGTCGGCGCGGCCCATCCAGCCCTTGATGCGTGCATTGGTCCGCCCGCAGGGGCTTTCCCCTGCCATCAGGGCACTCAGATCGCCGGTGGCAAAGCGGATCAGCGGGTAATCGGGGTTGAGCGAGGTCACGACCACTTCGCCCACCTCGCCCTCAGCCACCGGGTCGCCGGTGCCGGGGGTCACGATCTCGACGATAACGTGTTCATCCAGAATCATGCCCTCCATCGCCGGACTCTCATAGGCGACGTTGCCCAGATCGGCAGTGGCGTAGCATTGAAGACATTGGATGCCGCGATCCGAATAATACTGGCGCAGCGATGGAAACAGCGCACCACCGCCAACCGCCGCCCGTGTGATCCCCAGCGACAGGCCCAGTTCATCCGCCTTTTCAAGGATCAGCTTCAGGTAATCCGGCGTCCCGGCATAGGCAGTCACGCCGATGTCATGTGCCGCGCGCGCCTGCAATTCGGTCTGGCCAGTCCCGGCGGGCAATACCGTGGCCCCCACAGCCCGCGCGCCAGATTCAAAGATCATGCCAGCTGGTGTCAGGTGATAGCCGAAACAGTTCTGCACGATGTCGCCCGGTCCAATCCCGGCGGCGTTCAGAAACCGACCCATCCGCCACCAGTCGGGACTGATGCCCCCCGGCTCATAAATCGGTCCCGGGCTTTGAAACACATGCGCGATATTCGACACCGGCAGCCCGCCAAACGGCGGCTCAGCGGCCTGTTTCGCCACCAGATCGGACTTGCGCAACACCGGCAGGGCCGCCAGCCCGTCCAGAGTCTCCAGTCGGTCGACGCCGTATTTGGCCAGTTGCGCATTCAACGCCTCAAGGTGCGCCGCCGCACGCGCGTCCCGGCTGCGGGTTTCCAGCGCGTCGAAATAGGTGCTCATCAAGCTCTCCTTCGGAATTCTTCGCCACCCGGCCCCATTGCCGGTCCTAGCCTGATTGTCTGTCGGCCCCGCGGGCGCGCCCGGCGCGACTTTGGGGTCGTTGTTTTGAAACAAGGCATTGGTGCGGATCGAAAAGATGCGGTCGGAACATGACGACCCGGCCAAGACAATCAGGGGCGGCATCACCACGGCAGTCTGAGGTCCAGACACCCTGCCCCGCACCCATTTGGTCCAATCTCACCGCACAACAGGCATTGAGTTACTCCGCAGGCCAGCGAAAGGGTTCCAGAACGTTGACCACATGGGTGGTCAACAAGACAATCTCTGTGCCGCCGATGTTGCGTAGCCCGCCGTGCATCTCACCGGCGGAGAAAAACAGCACGTCGCCCTCGGCATATTCGACCTCTTGCCCATCGCTCAGCAGAACCGTTCCGCCCTGCAACACTACCGCATGCTCATCGCCCGGATGATTGTGTTCGACCACAGCGCCGCCCGGTTTCACCGTCACGCGGGAAATCATCACCTTCATGTCGGGCGCGTCGGACACTGGCTGTTCCTGCAGGATCTCACGCAGGACCAGATCACTGGCAAACGCAGGTGCCGCGGCCCAAAGGACCACACAGGCAACGGCAATACGGATCATCTCGTCATTCCTTTCAAATAAGGGACTTCTCAGGCCAGCCACCGCTTGCGGCGACGATAAGAGCGCACATCGCGAAAGGATTTTCGGCCCTCGTCGGACATGCCGAGGTAGAATTCCTTGACGTCCGGGTTTTCCCGCAACTCCTTTGCAGGGCCTTCCATCACCACCCGGCCATTTTCCAGAATGTAGCCACTATGGGCATAGCGCAGCGCGACGTTGGTGTTCTGTTCGGCCAACAGGAAAGAGACGCCCTCGTTCTCATTTACCGATTTCACGATCTCAAAAATCTGTTCGACCAGTTGAGGCGCCAGTCCCATGGACGGCTCATCCAGCAACACCGTTTCAGGACGGCTCATCAGCGCGCGGCCAATCGCCGTCATCTGCTGTTCGCCGCCCGAGGTATAGCCGGCCTGCGACTTGCGCCGCTCTTTCAGCCGGGGAAAGTAATTGTAAACCATCTGGAGATCCGCCTCGACGGCGCCCTTGCCGTCCTTGCGCGTATAGGCGCCGGTCAGCAGGTTTTCTTCGACGGTCAGGTGTTCGAAACAGTGACGGCCTTCCATCACCTGAATCACGCCGCGCTTGACCAGGGCCGCAGGTTCCAGATCCTGCACCGCCTCGCCCTTGTAGATGATCGACCCTTTGGTGACTTCGCCCCGTTCAGAGTGCAGCAGGTTGGAAATTGCCTTCAACGTCGTCGTCTTACCCGCGCCGTTGCCGCCCAGCAGGGCGGTGATCCCGCCCTTCTTGACGTTCAGGCTCACGCCTTTCAGCACAAGGATGACGTGGTTGTAGATCACCTCGACGTTGTTGACCTCAAGAAGCGTCTCATCCGTTCGCGCCGCATCCAGCATCGACTTGTCCTCACACCCCGGGGCGTTTTGCAGCCCCTACAGCTTCTTCTTGGTAAAAATACTCAAATCTCCCCGGCGACACATGTACCGCCGGGGAGGGCTTCAGATCAGCCTTCGCAGCCTTCGGCCATCGGCCAAGGCGCGTTTGCGTCGGCGTAATCCTTGGCGTTCTGCTGTGCCAGTTCGGTATAGGCCGCGACATTGGCGGTCAGATGTTCGCTGACCTTGACGAACTTTTCGCCGTCCCATTCCAGCATCCAGCCACCCGAATGGCCGGTGTGGTTGGAACACGAGGTGGCAAAGGGCGGCACCATGCCGGTCAGGCCCAATTCATCGATGCGGGCCTCGGTCATGTTGATGTTTTCCAGACCCCAGCGCAGTTGCTCGGCGTTGATCTCTGCAACATCATATTCCGCCTGAGCCACCCGGATGCCCTCGGCAAGAATGGCCGAGATGATGATCCCGCGCGAATAGAACACGCCTTTCATCTCTGTCTCGTCGGTCTTGGACAGACCGGCGTCGATCACATGCTTCTTGATATCCGCCATGACGGGCGCATCCAGATTCGGGAACGACCAGCTGATCGATTTGTAGCCTTTGCCGGCCTCGCCAACGATGGCCAGATCCGCGTCATGCCCGGACCACCAGACACCCAGCATGTTTTCCATCGGAAACTTGGTCTTGACCGCTTCGGTGATGGCACCCGCGTTCATCGCACCCCAGCCCCACATTACGACATAGTCAGGACGCATCCGGCGGATTTGCAGCCACTGGGCTGACTGGTTCTGCATTTCCTTCAGGCCAACCGGGATCGGATTGAGGGTAAAGCCCTTCTCTTCGGCAAGCGCCTCAAGCACCGGCAGGGGTTCCTTGCCGAACGGGTGGTCCAGATGCAGGAAGGCGATGGTCTTGCCGTCCAGCGACTCCATCCCATCAAGGTACTGGATGATCATGTCGGCGGCATCCCAGTATCCGGCGGGCGTATTGTAGGCCCATTGGAACACCTTGCCGTCCATCATCGGGCTAAAACCATAGCCCGGCGCCAGAATCGGGATCATGTCGACGTTGGTCTTGGGCAGCACCTGCAGAGTGATGCCGGTCGACCAAGGCTGTGTCACGATCGCCTTGCCCTTGGTCTTTTCATAGCATTCCACGCCCTTCTCGGTGGAATAGCCGGTTTCACATTCCTCGGCGTTGACCATGACGCCGCCGATGCCGCCGTCTCGGGCGTTCAGCATCGCCATATAGTCGGCCTGACCGTTCATCAGCGGGATGCCGGTCGCGGCAAACGGTCCGGTCCGATAAGCAAGGTTCGGGGTATACAGTTCCTGCGCCTGCGCCGCGCCTGCGGTCAGGGCCGCCAGAACGCCGGCAAAGGCCAGTTTGGTAAATTGTTTCATGTCTTTCCTCCCTTGGAATATCTCATGTCACTGTCTGTTTGGGTCTTTTGTTGTTGGGCCTCCCCCTTAGTAGGGGAACGGCCAGAGGATCAGTTTCTCGCGCAGCAGCCGCCAGAGTTGCGCCAGCCCGTGCGGCTCGACGATCAGGAAAAACACAATCAGTGAGCCGACAATCATGATGTTCAGATGCTCCACCATCGACGACGAGATTGGTATGCCTAGCGTCTCGGGCAGCAGGTTCAGCAGCACCGGCAGGCCGACAATCAGGATCGCGCCCAGATAGTTGCCCATGATCGACCCAAGGCCGCCGATGATCGCAATGAACAGGATGCGGAACGACAGCGGAATATCGAACAGGTTCGGTTCCGCCGCGCCGCGCCACATGAACACAAACAGCGCCCCCGCCACGCCCACCACATAGGACGAGATAGCAAAGGCCGTCAGCTTGGAGCGCATCAGGTTGATGCCAATCAGCTCCGCGGCAATGTCCATGTCGCGCGTCGCCTTCCACGTCCGGCCCAGATTGCCGCGTGTCAGGTTGATGCACAGCCATGTCAGCAGACTTACGATGAACAGCACCACATAGTATTGCACAATCGAATCCGCCTGAGGGCCGGACACATACAGGCCAAAGATGTCCAGGTTCGGCACCTGGATCGCGCCCGAAGCGTTGTAGTTGTACAGCCAGGCCCATTTCTCGAACAGCCAAACCAGAAAGAACTGCGCCGCCAGTGTCGCGATGGCCAGATAGAACCCCTTGATCCGCAAGCTGGGGATGCCGAACATCACACCCACACCGGCACTGAAAAAGCCCGACAGCAGGATCGCCACAATCGGGTTCATCCACGGCATGAGGGTGATCATCTTGTAGCAGGCATAGGCCCCGACCCCCATGAAGGCAGCCGTGCCCAGCGACAGCTGCCCGGCATAGCCCGTCAGGATGTTCAGGCCCAAGGCGGCCAGCGAATAGATCAGGATCGGGATCAGCAGCGTCTGAAAGGTGAACTCGCTCGCCGTCAGCGGAAAGATCACCCAGACAAACAGCAGGATGATGCCCAGCAGAACGGCATCCTGCCGGACCGGAAACAGCGCCTGATCGGCCTCGTAACTTGTCTTGTACTGTCCTGCGGTGCGATAGAGCATCCGCCCCTCCCTTTACCTTCATCCGCGTTCGATGCGCGGCTCTTTTCGTCGCTCACCCCCAGGTGGCCTGTCAGGCCGCCTTTGGGCAGGAATTCACCAGCGCCGCCTCAGCGGTCTTTGTCTCCGTCACGCCGCCTTGGCGTGCCCACTCCCCACATCTGGGTCATCGCCTTCAGCGTGGCCGTGGTCATATCGACAGAGGCGGTCATCATCGTGTTCATCGCCTCCACCTGCGCCTTCAACAGCCCCTGCGCGATCTCCTGCGGGTCGGCGGGCTCTCCCAGACCGTTGGCCCCGCGCGCCAGATCGGCGACCTCGGGATCGCTGCGCTCTGTCCGCTGGGACGCTGCCGAACTGCGTTCACGCGTCTTGGTCATCTCAGGTCTCCAGTCCATCGTCGGCGTCAAAGCGCGGGCGGCTCCTAGTCGGCTTGGCGTAGCCTGTCCGCTCGGAATGCCGCACCAGCCAGAAATACGCCCACATGCCCAGCGCCCCGCCCGCCGCTGCCAGCAACAGAGCGATGGTCATACGGCCCTCTGCCTCGGGGTTGGTGGTCAACGCCAGATACCCAAAGGCCCAGAACCCGGACCAGGCGACGACACTCAGTATGGCAATCAGTTTCGACATGTCGCTTTTGTTCCTCGTCAACCAGCCGCTCCAAGCTGTCTCAGGGCGGTGTCCCCGCCGCTGTCTGATGTGGCGGCGCGCCCCGCGCCGCCCTACACCCTTTCGATGATGCGTTCCCCGAACAATCCCTGCGGCCGGAACAGCAGCACGATCAGAGCCAGCACAAAGGCAAACCAGGTCTCTGTGTTGCCGCCAAGGATCGGCTGGCCCCAATAGATCTCGAACAGCTTTTCCGACAGGCCGATCATCAACCCGCCGATGATCGCCCCGGTGATCGACTCCAACCCGCCCAGCATCAGCACCGGCAGCGCCTTGTAGGCGATCACTTCCAATGCAAAGGACACCCCGGCCCGCGCACCCCATGCGATGCCCGTGACCAGCGCAATGATGCCCGCGATGAACCAGACCAGAACCCAGATCGTCTGGAGAGAGATCCCCACCGACAACGCCGCCTGATGATCATCCCCCAGCGCCCGGATCGCCCGGCCCATCTGGGTGTAGTTCAGGAACGCCAGCAGCGCGCCCACCAGCACCACCGCCACACCGACCACAGTGATGTCGAGGTGCTGCAGGATCAGCAAGCCGCCCCACGGCTCCAGCACCGTATCGCCGGTGGGGATGCCCAGCTCTGCCGAAATCATCTGCTTGTTTTCACCGCCAAAGATGATTTCACCCAGTCCGATCAGGAACAGGGTGATGCCGATGGTCGCCATGAACAGAATGATGTCCGGCTGCCCCACCAATGGGCGCAAAACGATCCGCTCGATACTGACCGCCAGCACAAACATCACGCCCAGCGTCAGCACCACAGAGATCCACGCCGGAATGCCAAAACTGTGCAGCCCCACCAGTGTCAGCGCGGCGAACACCACCATGATGCCCTGGGCAAAGTTGAAGATGCGGCTGGAACGATAGATCAGGACAAATCCCAGCGCGATCAGCGCATAGAGCACCCCCGACACCAGCCCTTCCCAAAGCACCTGCAACAGGAAATCCGGCGCGGCAAACATGTCGACAAACGGCGCGATAAAGATTTGATTCAGTAGGTCCATGGTGCCCCGCCCCTCAGTTCATACCGCGCGCGTCGTGCGCATGGGTTGTGCATGCCGTGTGCATGTTTGGTGCATCGTAATGTTCCATCAGTGCGGCACCCCCAGATAGGCGTCGATCACGTCCTGATTGCCCCGCACCTCATCGGGTGTGCCGTCACCGATTTTCTTGCCGTAATCCATCACGACAACCCGGTCGGACAGGTCCATGACCACACCCATGTCGTGTTCAATCAGGCAGATCGTGGTGCCAAACTCGTCATTCACGTCCAGGATAAAGCGGCTCATGTCCTCTTTCTCCTCAACGTTCATGCCCGCCATCGGCTCATCCAGCAGCAGGATCGACGGCTCCGCCGCCAGCGCGCGCGCCAGCTCTACCCGTTTTTTCAAACCATACGGAAGACGCCCGACAGGTGTCTTGCGGATCGCCTGAATCTCAAGAAAATCAATGACTTTCTCGACGATCTCACGGTTTTTCATCTCTTCGTTTCGGGCCGGTCCCCACCACAGCGCCTGCGCCGGAATTGAGGCGTTCATATGCGTCAAACGCCCGGTCATGACGTTGTCCAACACCGTCATGCCTTCAAACAGCGCGATGTTCTGGAACGTCCGCGCGACCCCCATCCGTGCCACCTCATAGGGCTTCATCGGGGGGCGCTTTGCCCCTTTGTACCAAACCTCGCCAACCGTCGGCGTATAGAACCCCGAGATCACGTTGAGCATCGACGATTTGCCCGCGCCATTGGGCCCGATGATCGCCCTGACCTCACCTTCACGGACATCAAAAGAGATGTCAGAGATCGCCGTAACCCCCCCAAACTTCAGGGTGATATTCTTCATCTCCATCAGCACGCCGCCGATCTGGCGCCCGTCCGCGGTGACGTATCCTTGCGAGTCCTTCACACGACGTCCCCCAGCTTCTTCTTGGTCCAAATTCTCATGCCGACCGCTGCCAAAACCACGCGTTCCGAACTGAAACGCCTTGTGGGATGGTGGGTGGGGCGATTTGCGCCGTAGGCGCAGGAGCGTCCGACCATCATTCCGCCGCCACTTTCGCGGGCACAACCGGCACCACCTTGGCATCGCGGATCTGCAACGTTGCCTTGATCTTTCCCTTGCGGCCATCCTCGTAGGTGACTTCGGTCTCGGTATAGATTTCGTCCGATCCGTCGTACAAAGCCCCCACCAGATCAGCGAATTTCTCCCCGATGATCTTCCGGCGCACCTTGCGGGTGCGGGTCATCTCACCGTCATCGGCGTCCAGTTCCTTGTGCAGAATCAGGAACCTGTGCACCTGACAGCCCGACAACATGTCGTCCTGTGCCACACTGACGTTGACCTCTTCCACATGGGCTTGCACCATCTCCAACACGCGCGGATGCTGCGCCAATTCTTGATAGCTGGCGTAAGCGATATTGTTCCGCTCCGCCCAATTGCCCACCGCCGTCAGGTCGATGTTGATAAAGGCAGTGCAGCGGTCGCGCCCCGCCCCAAAGACGACCGCCTCCAGAATGTTGGGGTAAAACTTCAGCTTGTTCTCGACGTATTTCGGGGCAAATAGCGCGCCATCCGCCATTTGGCCCACGTCCTTGGCCCGGTCGATGATCCGCAGATGGCCGGTTTCGGGGTCGATGAACCCGGCATCGCCCGTCGCCACCCAACCCTCGGGATCTTTGGTCTCTGCCGTGCTTTCGGGATTCTTGTAGTACTCCACAAAGGTACCCGGGGAGCGGTAAAAGACCTCACCATTCTCGGCAATCCGCAGTTCGACACCCGGCGCGGGCACGCCCACCGTGTCCGAACGGACCTCACCGTCCGGCTGTACCGTGATGAAAACGCTGGCTTCGGTCTGGCCGTAGAGCTGTTTCAGATTGATGCCCAACGCTCGCCAGAAATCAAAGATTTCCGGTCCGATCGCCTCACCAGCGGTATAAGCCACCCGCACCCGCGTCATGCCCGCGCGGTTGCACAGCGGACCGTAGACCACAACCTGACCCAGCGCATATTTCAGTCGGTCCATCAGGCCAACAGATTTGCCGTCAAGGATCTTGGGGCCGACGACTCGCGCATGTGCCATGAAACTATCAAAAAGCCACTTCTTGAACCGGCCCGCATCCTCCATCCGGATCAGGATTGCAGTGATCCGCTCTTCGAAATAGCGCGGCGGAGCAAAGAAATAGCTGGGCCCGATCTCATGCAGATTTTCGTACATGGTCTGCGGCGCTTCGGGGCAATTCACGCAGAAACCAGTCCAATAGGCCTGTCCGACAGAAAAGATGAAATCGCCCACCCAGGCCATGGGCAGATAGGCCAATACGGAATCCGTGCGCCGCAGATTGTCGAACTCTGAAGTGGACTTCGCGCTTTCGATGATATTGCGGTTCGACAGCACAACGCCCTTGGGTTTGCCCGTGGTGCCGCTGGTGTACAGCATCACGCAGGTGTCGTCGTAGCCAAGCTTGTCGCGTCGCCGGTTCAGCTCGGCAATATATTCATCCCGGGCGGCGCGCCCCTGATCCTGAACGTGGCTGTATTCGTGCAGATGAGCGTGATCATATTTCCGCATGCCGCGCGGATCGACATAGATCAGGTGTTCGAACTGATGCAGATCATCCTGCACCTCGATCACCTTGTCGGCCTGCTCCTGATCCGCGACGACTGCAAAGCGTGCGCCGCAATGACCCAGCACATATTCCATCTCTTCGGCAACGGCGTCTTGATACAGTGGCACCGGGATCGCGCCCACGCTTTGCGCGGCGACCATCGACCAGTATAGCGTGGGCCGGTTGCGTCCGATGACAGCGATGAAATCGCCCTCATTCACGCCCAGATTCAGCAGGCCCAGCGCGAACGCCTCTATTTCCTTCTCGGTTTCGGCCCAGGTCCAGCTTTGCCAGATCCCGTACTCCTTTTCCCGGTACGCGGGTGCCGAGCCGAACTGAGTGGCATTGCGGTGCAACAGTGCCGGAAATGAGCGCAGACCCTCTACGCCCTCAGCCATATATGCCAAGTCTTTTCCTCCCCATGCCGGTCCCCCGACATCCCATGTGGCCCACTCTTCCGGGCCGACCGCTGTTCGCCGCGATTCTACTCCCATTTGGGCAAGGCTCAGCCTCGCGGTCAACTTTTTCCTGAGGTTTTCCGAATCCTTACGAATTGTAACATCTGCAAAATGTCTGACCCGCCCGCCCCTTGGTCAGGCCCCTTTCCCCTGCCCCGCAACCTCCGCTAGATTGCCCCGCAGAGGAGATCCCATGACACCGAACGCCCTCACGCAGGCCGGGCTGAACCTGATCGGTCAGGGCCTGACCATCTACGACAGCGACCTGCGCCTTGCCGTGTGCAACGCGCCGTTTGCCGAGATGTTCGACCTACCCAACCGGCTCACCACCCCCGGCGCCAGTTTTGAGGACACCATCCGCCACCTTGCGGAACGCGGCGAATACGGCCCCGTCGGGGATCTAGAGGAGTTTGTCCGCACCCGAGTCGAGATCGCCCGCGCGTTCGAGCCGCATTATATGGAACGCCCCCGGGCCAATGGTCGTATGATCAGCGTCGAGGGCGCGCCACTGCCGCAGGGCGGCTGGGTCACGGTCTACACCGACATCACCGAAACCAAGACGCAGGAGCAACTTTTACGAACCCGTTCGGAATTGCTGAGCGAAGAGGTGCTGAAACGCTCCGAGGAACTGGCCCGGACCAACCGCCGCCTTGCCGCGGCCAACAAGGCGCTGGAAGAGGCCCGCCGCGTGCTGGCCGAAGCAGAGGCCCGCACCCGCACCACCACCGAAATGATGCCCGCCCATATCGCCCGCGTCGACGCCGACGGGCGCTATACCTTCTCCAACAACCGGCTGAGCGATGTGATGCCGGGACGCCCTTCTGCCATCGTGGGCAAACACATCGCCGACGCGCTTGGCCCACAGGCCTTTGCCAGCGTGCGCCCGCACCTTCAGGCCGCCCGCGACGGACGCCAGTCGGCCTTTGAGTTCACCGACGAAATGTCCTCGCGCCGGATCCGCAGCGTCTTTACCCCCGACCCGCTGGAACCGGGCGTCTACATCATGACGCAGGACGTCACGCAGGAAACGCAGGCCCGCGCTGCGCTGCAACAGACCCGCCGCCGCGAAATTGCCGCCCAGCTGACCTCGGGCCTCGCGCATGACTTTTCCAACCTGTTGACGATCATCCTTGGCATGCAGTCCAAACTGCACCGGATGAGCCTTGGCCCAGAGGCGGAACCGATGATCTCGGCCACGCTCTCGGCGGCGCAGCGCGGCGGGCGGCTGCTCGACCGGATCGCCAACATGACCAGCGCGCGCGGCTGGCGACCCGCGCCGTTGTCCTTGCCCACCTTCCTTGAGGAATTGCGCACCCTCGCCACGCCCTCGTTGCCCGGAGGCATCACCATCACCATCGACGACGCCACCCAAGGCCCGGTCATGGCCGACGCCGGGCTGTTGCAAGACGCGCTGCTGAACCTCATCCTGAACGCCCGCGACGCCTGCGGCCCCGCAGGCACCATCCACATCAGCACGGGCGAAGTGCTGGACACATGGCTGGACATCTCCGTCGGGGACAGCGGGCCGGGCTTTTCCGACGCCGCGCTGGAACACGGGGCAGAGCCGTTCTTTACTACCAAGGGCGGCGAGGGCTCTGGCCTCGGCCTTGCCATGGTCTACGACATGACAAAGCTGGCCGGGGGGACCATGCGCATGGCCAACACCGACACTGGCGCGCGCGTCTCTCTGCGCCTGCCCCTGCGCCGCGCCAAACCCGCACCGCTGCCCGACACCGGCCTTGTCCTGCTGGTCGAGGACAGCGCCGACCTGCGCGAAACCATCCGCGAAATGCTGACAGCCATGGGCTTTTCCGTGGTCGAGGCCGTCTCGGTCGAGGAGGCCTGCGCCCTTGCCGACGGCTTGCCCGACATCGCCCTGATCCTCAGCGACATCTCGCTGGAGGGCGATACGCCCGGGCTGGCCCTCGCCGACCGCCTGCCGCATCTGCCGATCCGCTTCATGACCTCGCTCCTTGCTGATCACCCGCTGCATGTGCAGGCCTGCCATCGCGGCCCGGTCCTGCCCAAACCCTTTACCGCTGCAGACCTCGCCGCCTTCCTTGGGCAACCAGCCCTTCCTGCGACCGCGCAATTCGGCTAACCCCATCCCATGACCAGCCCCCTTGTCACCATTCTCGACGACGAACCCGCCATCCGCGAGATGCTGGCAGAGGCTTTGGCAGAGGCCGGGTTCCGCACCCTGTCCTTTGGCCGCGCGACGGAATTTGAGGCCGCGCTGCGCCGTGCGACCCCCGATGTCTGTCTCGTCGATCTGGGCCTGCCGGACCGCGACGGGCTGACCCTGGTCCATCGTCTTGCGCTGGAACAGGGCGCGACGGTCATCATCATCTCTGGCCGGGCACAGGTACAGGACCGGGTGACTGGGCTGGAACTGGGGGCGGATGACTACATCATCAAGCCTTTCGATCCGGCAGAGGTCGTCGCTCGCATCCGGGCCCGCCTGCGCGGCCGCGCCCGCGCCGCCACATCGTCAGACACCGCCCGGTTCAACGGCTGGACCGCCCATTTCGACCGCTACATGCTAGAGGACGAGACCGGGACCGAGACCGCCTTCAGCCATGCCGAGGGCGAAGTGCTGCGGCTGTTTCTGGAAGGTCCCAAACGCCTGATCAGCCGCACCCACATGCAGGAAAGCCTTGGCGGGGCCGCCGGCGAAAGCTTTGACCGGGCGATGGATGTGCGCATTTCGCGCCTGCGCACGAAACTGCGTGAAGACCCCAAGAATCCGCGCCTGATCAAGACGATCTACGGTGCCGGATATATCTTTCTGGGCGATGTCAACTGGGGGTGAACCGCCCGGCTGTCATCCGATCCCGCTATGGTCCGGCAAAGCTGTAATCGGCAGAAACACCCAAAATCTGATGCACAAAGGGCAGCACAGAAACCGCCACCACGCCCACAACCGCGCCGATCCCCAACCGGATCGGGGCAGTCCCCAGACTGGGACCGGCCAAACCCAACAGCCCGCAAACAGCAGCGTAGAAAACAAGTGAAATCGGGTCCATAGCAGTGCCTCCCTGCCGGTCAGCCTAACCCAGCCCCGGCATTGAGGGAACGGTGGAATTCACCACCGCCGAGCTCTCATCCGTGCCACCGCTCACCCTGCAATCCGTGTCACCGCTCACCCTGCAATCCGTGCCACCGCTCCGGCCAGCACCTTCAGCCCGGTCACAAGATCCGCCTCATCCGTATCCTCTGCGAAATCGTGACTGATCCCTCCAATGGATGGTACAAACACCATGGCCGCAGGCATCATCCGCGCCATGTTCGACGCGTCGTGCAACGCACCAGAAGGCATGACCCGCCAACGCCCCGGCACCTCCGCCTCTGCCGCCTCTGACAATGCCGCGCGGAACCCCGCATCCATCGCCACCGGCGCAATCCCCAACATTGGCCCGGTGCTCATTTCCAGACCGCGCGCCGCCGCCACTTCCTGCGCCGTCTCGCGAATGATCGCCTCCATCCGGTCCAACCGCCCGGCATCGCCGTCCCGCCACTGCATCGAAAACTTCACCTTGCCGGGCACGATGGAATGCGCGTTCGGCAGAAGGGTCACATGGCCGATGGTCCAAACCGTCGCTGGGGTCACGACATTCCGCAGCCGGTCGTTCAGCAGCGCGTTTAACGCGGACAAGGCCTGAAACGCATCCTTGCGCAACGCCATCGGCGTAGTCCCCGCGTGGTTCTGCTGGCCCTCAAAGGTGATGACCATATCGCGAATGCCAACAATCGCCTCAACCACCCCGACAGCCTCTCCCGAGGTATCCATCACCGGCCCTTGTTCGATATGCATCTCCAGAAACCCAGTGAACCGCGCCGGGTCCAGCCAATCCCCCAGCCGGTCGCCCATCGCCGCCCGCGCTTGCGGCAGCGTCACCCCCTGCGGATCGACCAAGCTGTCCAGCCTGTCGCGCGCCAATGCCCCGGACCAGGCCGCACTGCCGGTGGTCACGCCAAACCGGCCCTCTTCATCCTGAAACGAAACGCAGGACACCGGCGGTCCACCTGCCTCGCGCGCCGCGCGCGCCACCTCCAGCGCCGCGATCACGCCCAAGGCTCCGTCCAGCCAGCCGCCCTCGGGCTGGCTGTCCGAATGCGACCCCAACAACAAGGACGGCCCCTCACACAGACCAAACACCGAGCCCATCGGATCAACCTGCACCGACAAATCGGCGGCCTCCATCCGTCCTGCCAACCAGTCCCGCGCCGCAATATCCGCCTCGGAATAGGCCGGGCGCACCACACCCTTGCCCACCCCGGACGCACCAAAGCGACGCAGATCGTGCAGATCTTTCAAAAAGCGGTCCGGATTCACGGGAATAGTCATGCAAGTCTCCTACAGACGTCGCCGCAGGCACAGCCCCGCAGCTTCTTCTCTGCAAAAGTACTCCCAATCCTGCCCCGAAACATCAAGCCATCAGACCGGAACCGGGCACTACACCCGCCCCAATCGGCCCGAGGCGAAGGCCGCAGGCCACAGCCGAGACAATCAGCGCGCGCCCTTGGGCGCGCCCCTTTGGATCACTCTGCCGCAACCGGCGCCACGCCCGCCTTTTCGACCCGTACGGCGGAGAACTTGAACTCGGGGATCTTGCCAAAGGGGTCCAGCGCCGGGTTGGTCAGGATATTGGCCGCCGCCTCGACATAGGCGAAGGGCAGGAACACCATATCCGGGGCCACCGCTCGGTCCGCCCGTGCCATGACCTCGACCGATCCGCGCCGGGTCGTCAGACGCACATGCCCCCCCGGCTCCACCCCCAGCTTGCGCAGGGTCGACGGGTGCAGGGAACAATTTGCCTCCGGCTCCATCGCGTCCAGCACCGTCGCCCGCCGCGTCATCGACCCCGTGTGCCAGTGTTCCAGCTGCCGCCCCGTGGTCAGGATCATCGGAAAGCTGTCGTCGGGCATCTCGGCGGGCGGTGTCACCCGCGCGGGTGTGAACTTGGCCCGCCCGGCGCGCCGCGGAAAGCCATCGCCGAACACCACCGCCTGCCCCGGATCATCCGGGCCGCTACAGGGATAGGTGACGGCAGATTCCGTCTCCAGCCGCTTCCAGGTGATGTGATGCAACGACCGCATCGACATCTTCATCTCGTCAAAGATCTCACGCGGATCGTCATAATCCCAGTCCAGCCCGATGCGCCGCGCCAGATCGACGATAATCTGCCAATCCTCGCGTGCCTCGCCCGGCGGGTTCACCGCCTTGCGCACCATCTGCACCTGACGGTTGGTGTTGGTCACGGTGCCGGTCTTTTCGGGCAGCGCCGAGGCCGGCAGGATCACATCGGCATAGTTCGCCGTTTCGGTCAGGAAAATATCCTGCACCACCAGATGATCCAACTGCGCCAGCGCCTTGCGGGCATGTTCCACATCCGGATCGCTCATCGCCGGGTTCTCACCCAGAATATACATCCCCTTGATCTCACCCCGGTACACCCGGTCCATGATCTCGACCACGGTCAGGCCGGGCGCGGCCTGAATCTCGGTGCCACGCCAGATGTGCTTGAACAGCTCGCGCACTTCGCCGTCCGTCACCGGCTGGTAATCGGGCATCACTTGCGGGATCAGACCGGCATCCGACGCGCCCTGCACGTTGTTCTGCCCGCGCAGCGGGTGCAGTCCGGTGCCCGACCGCCCCACCTGCCCGCACAGCAGCGCGAGTGAGATCAGACAGCGCGAGTTGTCGGTCCCGTGAATATGCTGGCTGACGCCCATCCCCCAAAATATCATCGCCCGCTGCGCGCCCGCATAGCTGCGCGCCACGGTCTTGATCGTCTCGGCATCAATCCCGCACAACTCGGACATGCGCTCGGGCGTAAAGGCGCGGATGTGATCGCGGAATTCAAAGAACCCCTCGGTGAAGCCCTCGATATACTGCCGATCGTACAGCTTTTCCTCGACAATCACGTTCATGATCGCATTCAGCAGCGCCACGTCGGTGCCGGGGCGGAATTGCAACATGTGTTTGGCGTGCCGCTTCATCGCGGTGCCGCGCGGGTCAAGGATGATCAACTCACCGCCGCGCTTGGTGAACTGCTTGAAGTAGGTCGCCGCGACGGGGTGGTTCTCGGTCGGGTTGGCACCAATCACAATCGCCAGATCGGCGTTTTCGATCTCATTAAAGCTCGCCGTAACCGCACCTGACCCCACGTTCTCCATCAAGGCCGCCACGGACGAGGCATGGCACAGCCGCGTGCAATGGTCGACGTTGTTGTGGCCAAACCCTTGCCGGATGAACTTCTGGAACAGATAGGCCTCTTCGTTGGTGCATTTGGCGCTGCCAAAGCCCGCAACAGAGGTGCCACCGTAATAGCTGCGCAGATCGGCCAGACCGTGCGCCGCCTTTTCCATCGCCTCTTCCCATGTCGCCTCACGAAAGTGCGTCCACGGATTGTTGGGATCGACGTTCAGCCCCTTTTCCGGCGCATCGCTGCGGCGGATCAGCGGTTTGGTCAGCCGGTGAGGGTGGTGGATGTAGTCAAAGCCAAACCGCCCCTTGACGCACAGCCGCCCCTCGTTCGCGGGGCCATTGATGCCCTCGACGTACTTGACCTTGCCGTCCTTGACCTTGACCGACACCTGACAGCCAACGCCGCAGAACGGGCAGACCGATTTCACTTCTTCGTCGAAATCCTTGCTGTCGCCCACCTGCGCCGCGTTCAGCACGGTGGACGGCATCAAGGCCCCGGTCGGGCAGGCCTGAACGCATTCGCCGCAGGCCACGCAGGACGATGCGCCCATCGGATCATCCAGATCAAACACCGGATAGGCGTCGTGGCCACGTCCCGCCATGCCGATCACGTCGTTCACCTGTACTTCGCGACAGGCGCGCACGCACAACCCGCACTGGATACAGGCATCCAGATTGACCTTCATCGCGATATGGCTGTCGTCCAGCAGCGGTATGCGGTCTGCCTCCAGCGTCGGAAAGCGCGACTCTGAAACACCGTTCGCTTCGGCCATGTCCCACAAATGTGAGGACTTGTCGTGCGCCGCGTCCCGCTCTGGCTGATCCGCCAGCAGCAATTCCATCACCATCTTGCGGGCATTTTCGGCCCGCGCGGTGGCGGTCTTGACCACCATGCCATCCTGCGGCTCGCGGATGCAGGAGGCTGCCAAAACGCGCTCGCCCTCGATCTCGACCATGCAGGCACGGCAGTTGCCGTCGGGGCGATACCCCTTTTGCGGCGTGTGACACAGATGCGGGATCTTGAGACCGCGGCCGTTGGCCACCTCCCAGATCGTCATGCCTTGCTGCGCTTCGACCTCTTGGCCGTCGAGCGTGAATCGAATGGTATCAGACATGCGCGTCTCCCGTCTTCTGCGCTCAGTTAAAGCATGGGACAGGCCGGTTTCGCCGGTCAATCCCGACAGGATCGCGTGATTTTGCGGCCCCCCGGTTTCCGATCCGACACGGGCCGCTCTGAAATACCCCGGCGTGTCCGCAGGGATGAACAGGCGGACCTGCGCGTTTCCGCACCAAACCCCTTCGCGTCTTCGGGCTTATCGGGACGGGCGGGATGCGCCATCTTTGAGGACAAAGGAGACAACAGATGCCCGCACATCCCGACACCCGCATTGGCCACGTTCACCTGAAAGTGACCGACCTTGACCGCTCCATCGCCTTTTACCGCGATGTGATCGGGCTGGAGGTGACGCAAACCTATGGCGCACAGGCCGCGTTTCTGTCCGCTGGTGGCTATCACCACCACATCGGATTGAACACATGGCACAGCCGGGGCGGCCCGAGTCCCGATCCGCGCGCGCCCGGCCTGTATCATACCGCCTTTGTCTACCCCGACCGCGCCGCGCTGGCGCAGGCCCTCAGAACCGCCATAGATGCGGGTGTCGAGATCGAAGGCGCCGCCGATCATGGCGTGTCAGAGGCCATCTACTTCTCCGACCCCGATGGCAATGGCATCGAGATTTACCGCGATCGCGCACCCCAAGACTGGCCCCGCGATGCACAGGGAACCCTGCAAATGGTCAACGCGCCGCTGGACCTGCAAGCGCTGCTGGCAGAGGCCAACTAACGGCTCTGGACCTTCGCCGTCACCGCGCCTAGCCTGCCGCCGAAGAGACAAAAGGGACACTCCATGGCGACCGGCACCAATATCCGTACCTATTTCAACGGCACATGGCATGAGGGCGACGCAATGATCATGCGCGCCGGGGATCATGGTGCCTGGCTGGGCTCTTCGGTCTTTGACGGCGCGCGCTATGTTCAGGGCGTCACGCCGGATCTGGACGCCCATTGCGCCCGCGTGAACCGCTCTGCCGAGGCGCTGATGCTGCGCCCCACCGTCGAGGCCAGCGAGATGGTACAGATCGTCGAGGAGGGGCTGAAGGCCTACGCCCCGGACGCCGCCGTCTACATCCGCCCGATGTATTGGGGCATTGACGGCGATGCCACCGCCATCGTGCCGCAACCCGACAAGACCGGCTTTGCCCTGTGTCTTGAGGAAATTCCGATGGCCCCCGACACCGCCAGCGCCACGCTGGGGCACACCCGGTTCCGCCGTCCGGTGCTGGAAAGCTCTGTTGTCAACGCCAAGGCCGGATGTCTGTATCCCAACAACGCCCGAATGCTGGCCGAGGTGCGCGCCCGTGGCTTTGCCAATGCTCTTGTGGCCGATGCACTGGGCAATGTCGCCGAAACCGCCACCGCCAACGTCTTCATGGTGCGCGACGGCGTGGTCTTTACCCCCGTCCCCAATGGCACCTTCCTGTCGGGCATCACCCGCGCGCGTCACATCACCAATCTGCGCGCCGACGGCGTCGAAGTCCGCGAGACGGTGCTGAGCTTTGAGGATTTCAACGCCGCCGATGAGGTCTTTATGTCCGGCAACATGAACAAGGTCACGCCCGTTACCGCGTTCGAGGACAAATCCTATCAGGTTGGCCCCCTCACCCGCCGCGTGCGCGAGATGTACTGGGACTGGGCGCACAGCGGCTGATCGCTGGACAGCCCGCCCCCGCTCTGCCACGATCCCTCTCAGGAGAGACCCCATGCGCAAGTTCCTTGTCGTCCTCGACGACAGCCGAGAGTGCCTGAACGCCATGCGCTTTGCCGCCATGCGCGCCGCCAAGTCGGGCGGTGGTGTGGCGATCCTTGCCGTCATTCCGCCGGATGAGTTCAACCACTGGATCGGCGTCGGCGACATCATGCGCGAAGAGGCCCGTGAACGCATCCACGCCCATTTCGAAGTGTTCGCCAAATGGATGCGTGACAAACAGGGCGTCGATCCCGAATTGGTGATCCGTGAGGGCGATCCGGTCAGCGAGATTCTGGCCCAGGTCCAGGACGATCCCGAAATCGGCTTGCTGGTTCTGGGCGCTGCGGTCGACAAGAAAGGCCCCGGCCCACTGGTCAGCCACATGACACGCAGCGCAGGCTCTTTGCCGATCCCCGTTACCGTTGTGCCCGGCGACCTGTCCAAGGACCGGCTCGAGGCGATCACCTGACCACAGCGACCCGCTCGGCGCACACCGGAAAACGCCGCATTGCGGCCCTTTTGCCGATGCACTGACCGGTTCGGATCGGACAGCGCACTGCACCAACGGCCCCGAAACACCCCAAGCGCCGCCGGAGAGGTATCTCCGCGCGCATTCAGTTTAGAATCGTTCCAATCCTTGACGCCCGCACCTTGGGGGCGCATATAGGAACCATCCAGAAAAGGGTGATCCAAGATGTTCATTCAGACCGAATCCACGCCCAACCCCGCCACCCTTAAATTCCTGCCCGGTCAGACCGTGCTGGAAATGGGCACCGCGGACTTCCCCGCGCCCGAGGCCGCCGCCGCCTCGCCGCTGGCACAGCGTCTTTTCGCGGTCGAGGGCGTCTCCGGCGTCTTCTTCGGCAATGATTTTGTCACCGTGACAAAAAACGACGCGTCGGATTGGGACCACCTCAAACCCGCGATCCTTGGCGCGATCATGGAGCACTTCCAGTCCGGTCAGCCGGTGATGATGGACGGCGCCGCCCAAGCAGGTGGCCATGCCGCGCATGATGGCGAGGATTCCGAGGTTGTCGGCCAGATCAAGGAACTGCTGGACAGCCGCGTGCGTCCTGCCGTGGCCCAAGATGGCGGCGACATCACCTTCCACGGCTTTGACCGTGGCGTGGTCTACTTGCACATGCAGGGCGCCTGCGCGGGCTGCCCCTCATCGACGCTGACGCTCAAGATGGGGATCGAGAACCTGCTGCGCCACTACATCCCCGAAGTGACCGAGGTCCGCCCCGTCGCAGTCTGAGCGATGATGGCCTGCACAACGATACAGTTAAAAGGGCGCTGCTGTTGCGGCGCCCTTTCGCAATCTCCGGACGGCCTGCCATACGGACATGCCCCGGACACCCCCTGCCCGGACACACTCTGGATGCCCACATGACCCTCATCCTTGGCTTTGACACCTCTGCTGCCCATGTCGGGGCGGCGCTGTTTGACGGATGCGATGTGATCGCCGCCGCGCATGAGGACATGGCGCGCGGACAGGCGGAACGCCTGATCCCCCTGCTGACAGAGGTGCTGGCCGACGCGGGCCTTGGCTGGGATGATCTGGATGCTATTGGCGTGGGCGTCGGTCCCGGCAATTTCACCGGGGTTCGCATTTCGGTGGCAGCGGCCCGCGGTCTTGCCCTGTCGCTCGGGGTTCCGGCGGTCGGTGTGTCGCTGCTGGAGGCCGCCGCGCTGGACACCCCCGGCCCGGTGCTGTCCTGTCTCACCGCCCCCCGTGATCAGGCCTATGTGCAATCGCAGGTCATGTCCGCCGCCGTGCCCGCGCAACTGATCGCCATCTCCGCGATCCCGACAACCTGGGCCCAGCCGGGCCTGACCTGCGTCGGCTCCGCCGCCGAGGGTGTCGCGGCCCACCTTGGCACCACCTGCGCCCCGGCACGCTATGCCCCAGCCTGTGCAGTGGCGCGCATCGCCGCATCCCGCTGGCGCGAGCCCGCCCCGCGCCCTGCGCCGCTGTACCTCAAGCCAGCGGATGCCGCCCCATCGCGTGACGCGCCGCCGGTGATTCTGGATGACGCCTGAAACCCTCGCGGCCCTCACCCACCGCGCCTACCGCCACCTGACTCCGTGGAGTGCTGCGCAATTTGCCCAATCCCTGTCCAGCCCGCACAGCCTGCTGGCGACGTCAGAGCACGCCTTTGTGCTTGGCCAGATCATCGTCGATGAGGCCGAAATCCTCGCTCTGGCCACCGATCCTGACAGGCAACGCACGGGCGAGGCATCGCGCGCCCTGACCGCCTTTCACACACAAGCCGCCGCGCGCGGGGCGACACGCGTGTTCCTTGAGGTCGCCGCCGCCAATGACGCGGCCCGCGCCTTTTATTCCGGGCAGGGATATACCCGCGTCGGCCTGCGCCGCGCCTATTATCCGCGCCCCGACGGCACCCGCGATGATGCCGTAATCATGTCTCGCTCTTTGCCCTGACGTCAGGCCTTTGGCGTTGGCCCCTCTGCAAAAACCGGTTGACCCCCCCTGTCCCCTGCGGCTTTCATTGCGCATCATAAACAGACCGGGCGGAAAATCTGCCCGTCACACCAGGGAGCCTTCCATGACCTTCTTTGCCAAGACCCTCGGCACCGTCGCCGCATTGGCCCTCAGCGCCGGCGCGGCAGTTGCGGACGCGGCGCTGATCTATGACCTCGGCGGCAAGTTCGACAAATCCTTCAACGAGGCCGGTTTCAATGGTGCCGAACGGTACAAGGCCGAAACCGGCGGCAACTACCGCGACATCGAACTACAGTCCGAAGTCCAGCGCGAGCAGGCTCTGCGCCGCTTCGCCGAGGCCGGTTTCAACCCGATCGTGACCACCGGCTTTTCGATGTCCACGCCGATCACCGCCGTCGCGCCCGAATACCCGGACACCAAGTTCGTCACCATCGATGGCTACGTCGACCCCGAGGCGCACCCGAACGTGCTGTCGGTCCTGTTTGCCGAACATGAGGGCAGCTACCTTGTCGGCATGATGGCGGCGATGGCCTCCGAATCCGACACCGTGGGCTTTGTCGGCGGCATGGACATCCCGCTGATCCGCAAGTTTGCCTGCGGCTATGCGCAGGGCGTTCTGGCGGTGAATCCCGACGCCAAGGTCATTTCCAACATGACCGGCACCACACCCGCCGCATGGAATGACCCGGTCAAGGGCTCGGAACTGGCCAAAGCGCAGATTTCGCAGGGCGCGGACGTGATCTATGCCGCCGCCGGTGGCACTGGTCTGGGCGTGCTGCAAACCGCCGCCGATGAGGGCATCCTGTCCGTCGGCGTGGACAGCAACCAGAACTACCTACACCCCGGTTCGGTCCTGACCTCGATGCTCAAGCGCGTCGATGTCGCCGTGTTCGACGCCATGTCGGCCGGCCCCGATCTGGAAACCGGCGTGATTGCGCTGGGTCTGGCCAACAACGGCGTCGGTTACGCGCTGGACGAAAACAACGCCGATCTGGTCAGCGACGAGATGAAAGCCGCCGTGGATGCCGCGCGTGAGCAGATCATCGCGGGCGAAATCACGGTCCACGACTATTCGTCCGACGACGCCTGCCCGGTCCTGAGCTTCTGATCCCGCAACTAGTCGCGATGCTAAAACGCATACCCACCATTGAGAAATGGTGGGTATGCATCGCCTGAGAGGAATACAATTGGTACATTATAGGCTTCTCATAGTAGCTTGTCTTGCGACAGCTACTGGATGTACGCCCACGAGTTTCTGGTACAAAGCTGGCGCTTCAACCTCAAAACTGAATTCTGACTTTGTGAACTGCCGAGTACGTGCCGCGCAAAGTGTTCCAGTAAACACCCAGGTTCGAACAACACCAACATATGTGACGCCTGCGCAGACGAACTGTTATTCGACAGGTTACTCGACCCAGTGCAACACTTACGGAGGACAAGTGCACGGTGGTCAGACCTATAGCTATGACGCCAACGAAAAACTTCGAAATGACGTAGTCGCTCAATGCATGGCACAAATGGGGTATCAATCGATTAGCCTCCCGACGTGCAGCAAAGAGCAAGCAAAAAATATCAAGCCCTACACTAACCTTCCGGCAATCAAGGAAGGTAGCTGCGTGGTTCAAACGAAAAGCGGTTCAAAGATCGTGAATCCCTAAGCAGTCGCAACTTCGAAAGCCGCAATGACATGACCGACACCCCCGCCATCGAACTCAAGGGCATCTCCAAGGCCTTTGGCCCCGTGCAGGCCAATAAGGACATCGCGATCCGCGTGATGCCCGGCACGATCCACGGCATCATCGGCGAAAATGGCGCGGGCAAATCCACCCTGATGTCGATCCTCTACGGCTACTACAAAGCCGACAAAGGGGATATTTTCATCAATGGCAAAAAGACCCCGATCCCCGACAGCCAGGCCGCGATCAGCGCCGGAATCGGCATGGTCTTTCAGCATTTCAAACTGGTGCAGAATTTCTCTGTCCTCGAAAACGTCATTCTCGGCGTCGAGGACGGTGCCTTGCTGCAAACCTCTCTGGCCAAGGCGCGCGGCGTACTCAAACACTTGGCCGAGGAATACGAACTTCAGGTCGATCCCGACGCCTTGATCGAAGATCTGTCCGTCGGCCATCAACAACGGGTCGAAATCCTCAAGGCGCTCTACCGCGAGGCGGAAATCCTGATCCTGGATGAGCCGACCGGCGTGCTGACCCCCGCCGAGGCCGACCACCTGTTTCGCATCCTCGAAGGGCTGAAACGCGAGGGCAAGACGATCATCCTGATCACGCACAAGCTGCGCGAGATCATGGAAATCACCGACACCGTATCCGTCATGCGCCGGGGTGAGATGACGGCGACGGTCAAGACGTCAGAAACCAGCCCCGAACAGCTGGCAGAGCTGATGGTGGGCCGCAAGGTGCTGCTGCGCGTGGACAAGACCCCCGCCAAACCCGGCAAGCCGGTGCTGGAGGTCGAGAACCTGCGCCATGTCGATGAGGCCGGGGTCGAGCGGCTCAAAGGGATCTCGTTCACCGTGCGCGCCGGTGAGATCCTCGGACTGGCCGGCGTCTCTGGCAATGGGCAGACGCACCTGCTGCATGTGCTGGGCGGTTATGCCGACGCCACTGGCACGGTGCGCGTCAACGGGCAGGACATCGACCTGACCGGCAATCACTCGGACGGACAAAGCCGCCGCGCACGCGGCATCGCCCACGTCCCCGAGGACCGCCACCACGAGGCGCTGATCCTGCCGTTCTCCGCTTGGGAAAACCTCGTCTTCGGCTATCACAACGACGCGGCCTACCAATCCGGTCCGCTGATGAACAACGCCGCGATCAAGGAAGAGGCGGCGCAAAAGATGATGCGGTTCGACGTCCGCCCGCCGAACCCCAACCTCGCCGCGCGCAATTTCTCTGGCGGCAACCAGCAGAAAATCGTCCTCGCCCGCGAGATCGAACGCAATCCAGAGGTTCTGCTGATCGGACAGCCCACCCGCGGCGTCGACATCGGCGCCATCGAATTCATCCACCAGCAGATCGTCGCCCTGCGCGACAAGGGCAAGGCCATCCTGCTGGTCTCTGTCGAACTGGACGAAATCCTGTCCCTGTCGGACCGCATCGCGGTGATGTTCGACGGTGAGATCATGGGCGAACGACTACCGTCCGAGACCAACCAGACCGAACTGGGCCTGCTCATGGCGGGCGTGACAGAGATGCCCACCGACGACAAACCGCTGATCGACGTCGTGAACGAACAGCTCGAGGCAAAGAAACGGCGTGAGGAGGCGGCAAAGAATGGCTGACCTGCTGCGCGCCTGTCTCTTGCCTGCGGTTCTGGCGGCGGCCCCCGCCTTCGCGTCCGATGGCGTTTACGTGGCCTGCTCATTCGAAACCCTCCCTGATGTGGTCACCCACTACCCCTCTGACCCTTTGCAGGACGCGACTCTCAGGTTCGGTGGGCGGGCCCCGGTCACACTTCACGTCGGGCAGGGTCGACACCGATTTGAAACCGCCTCAGTCCAAGGCTACGGCCTAACCTTCGCCCCTCAGACCGGCATTCTACAGGTCAGTTTGGATGCTCAGGTGCTCGCTGAAGAACAGGGGACCTGCCTGACCGTAAACGGCCCCGTGAACACCGCCCCGCTGCAGCTTGCCACGCCCACGCCCACGCCCACGCCCACGCCCGAGCCGGTGCAGGTCGATCCCGGCAAATGGCAAGTCTCCAAGTCGGTGTCAAACTTCGACGACACCGCCACGGTTGTCCTGTCCCTGTCAGCTGAAAACGCGCTGTACGACCGGTTCGGTCAGACAAAATCCGCCGCCCTGTTCCTGCGCTGCAAGGAAAACACCACGGTTTTTTACGTCAACGCTGGCGGGTTCTTTCTGTCGGACATTCAGGGGCGGGACCGCGTCGATATGCGCGTGGATACGCAAAAGCCTTTTGTGAAGTCCATGAAGGTCTCGACAGACAACACAGCGCTTGGCCTGTGGAACGGTGGCGCCTCTATCCCGGTGATCAAGCAGTTGCTGGGAGGTGAGACATTGTTCCTGCGGCTGACGCCCCACAGCGAAAGCCCGCTGGAGATGGAATTCGACATACGCGGCCTTGAAGAGGCCCTGCGCCCGCTGAGGGACGCATGTCATTGGTAAGGAAGAACAGAATGCCCAGAACCAACGCGGGGATCCATTATGGATAAGATGCCAGCCTGGGCCGACGCGGTCCTTGTCCCCCTGATCTCGGTCCTGCTGGCCGCCGTCATTTCGGCGCTGGTGATCCTTGCCATCGGCGAAAACCCGATCACGGCCTTTCAGTTGATGGTCGACGGCGCGCTGATGAAATCCTCGGGCTGGGGCTATACGCTCTATTACGCCACCAACTTTACCTTTACCGGGCTGGCGGTTGCGGTCGCCTTTCAGGCCAAGATGTTCAATATCGGTGGCGAGGGGCAGGCCCTGATCGGCGGCTTGGGCGTGGCGCTGGCCTGTCTGTATGTCCCGTGGCCACACTGGAGCATTGCGCTGATCGGGGCGACCGCCTCTTCGGCGATCTTCGGGGCAGCTTGGGCGTTCATTCCCGGCTATTTGCAAGCCAAGCGCGGCAGCCATGTCGTGATCACCACGATCATGTTCAATTTCATCGCCTCGGCGGTGCTGAACTACGTGCTGGTCAACGTGCTGAAGCCCAAAGGCGCGATGGAGCCAGCCTCGGCCACCTTTCCCGAAACCACCTTTCTGCCGACCTTTCAGGACATGTTTTCGACCTCTGAAACGGTTCTGTTTCGCGGCTCACCGGCAAACGTGTCCTTTTTCGTCGCCGTCCTTGCCTGCGTTCTGGTCTGGCTGCTGATCTGGCGCACCCGGCTGGGGTATGAAATCCGCGCCTTTGGCAATTCAGAGACAGCCGCCAAATACGCCGGTATCTCGCCGATCAAGATCACCGTCATTACCATGCTGATCTCGGGCGGACTGGCGGGCATGATGGCGCTCAACACCACCATGGGCGAGGCAGAGCGTCTGGTGCTCAACGCCGCCGAAGGCGCTGGTTTCCTTGGCATCGCCGTCGCGCTGATGGGCCGCTCACATCCCGTCGGTGTCTTTCTGGCGGCGCTCTTGTTCGGGTTTCTCTATCAGGGCGGGGCAGAGCTCGCTTTCTGGACCTCGATCCCCCGTGAACTGGTGACCGTCATTCAGGCCTTGGTGATCCTTTTCACCGGCGCATTGGACAACATGATCCGCATGCCGCTGGAAAAGATCTTTCTTTCCTTCCGTAAGGGAGACGCGTGATGGATTTCGATACAATCATTCAGGTGCTCGACAGCACCGTGCGACTGTCCACCCCGCTGCTGCTGGCCTGCCTTGCGGGATTGTTTTCGGAACGCTCCGGCATTGTCGACATCGGGCTGGAAGGCAAGATGCTGATCGCCGCCTTTTTTTCCGCCGCAGTCGCCTACCTTGCCGTCAGCAACGAGACCTGGACGCTTCATCTGCCGCTGACCGACGGAACCATAGACATGACCTGGCTTCGCGGCTGGTTGCCCCCGGTGGGCTGGGGGCTGCTGGCGGGGATCGCGGCCTCCATGGTGCTTTCGGCGATCCACGGGCTGGCCTCGATCACTTTTCGCGGCAACCAGATCATCTCGGGCGTGGCGCTCAACTTCCTTGCCTCAGGGCTGACCGTTCTGATTGCCCAAACGTGGTTTTCGCAAGGCGGGCGCACGCCGTCGCTGGTGGGCGGCGCACGGTTCAATGAATTGCCCCTGCCCTTTGCCGAGACGCTGCGCCCGGTGCCGGTGCTGGGGCCAATCTATGCCGATCTGATCTCGGGGCATTCGATCCTTGTCTATGTCGCGTTCCTGCTGGTGCCGCTGACATGGTGGGTTCTGTTCCGCACCCGCTTTGGCCTGCGCCTGCGCGCGGTGGGTGAGGCTCCAGAGGCGGTGGATACCGCCGGCGTCTCTGTTGTCGGGCTGCGCTATGCCTCTATCGCCATAGCCGGTGTGCTGTGCGGTCTGGCCGGGGCCTATCTTGCCACCGGCCTGCAAGCGGGCTTTGTGCGCGAAATGACCGCCGGACGGGGCTATATCGCGCTTGCGGCGCTGATCTTTGCCAAATGGCGGCCTTGGTACGCACTGGGGGCCTGCCTGCTCTTTGGGTTCCTGCAGGCGGTGGCGCTGCGGTTCCAGAATATCGACCTTGGCGCCTTTGTGGTTCCGGTACAGGTCATGGACGCGCTGCCCTACATCCTGACCGTGGTCATCCTCGCCGGGTTCGTGGGCAAGGCGATCCCGCCCCGCGCTGGCGGAGAGCCCTACGTCAAAGAGCGGTAATCGCCCCGGCGATTCCCGCGCCCCCGCTCAGTGACCGCGCCGCCTATGGCGCAATGCTGCACTTGCAACCTCCCCGCGCATGGGGCTAGCTTGACCCATGCAGGTGTACCTTCCCATCGCCGAAGTTTCCGTAAACGTCTTCCTCCTCCTCGGCCTTGGGGGGCTGGTGGGCGTGCTGTCCGGCATGTTCGGCGTCGGCGGTGGATTTCTGATGACTCCGCTGCTGTTTTTTATCGGCGTGCCGCCTGCTGTAGCCGTCGCCACCGGGGCCAACCAGATTGTCGCCGCATCGGTGTCCGGCCTGATGGCACACCTCAAACGCAAGACTGTCGATCTGCGAATGGGCACGGTCCTGCTGATCGGCGGCCTTGTCGGTGCGGCGATTGGCGTCGTGCTGTTCAACTACCTCAAATCCCTCGGCCAGGTCGATCTGCTGATCAACCTGTGCTACGTCGTCTTCCTCGGAATCATCGGCGCGCTGATGTTTGTCGAAAGCCTGAACGCCCTGCGCAAATCCCGCCGCGGCACCCCCGCCAAACGCAAGAAACACAACTGGATCCACGCGCTGCCGTTCAAGATCCGGTTCCGCACCTCCGGGCTGTATATCTCCGTCATACCGCCGCTGGTGGTGGGCCTTGCCGTAGGCGTACTGGCGGCGGTCATGGGCGTCGGCGGCGGCTTTATCATGGTGCCCGCCATGATCTACCTGCTCAATATGCCGACCAAGGTCGTCATCGGCACCTCGCTGTTCCAGATCATCTTTGTCACCGCCTTCACAACGCTGCTGCACGCCACGACCAACTACACGGTGGACGTGATGCTGGCGGTACTGCTGCTGGTGGGCGGCGTGGTGGGCGCACAGGTCGGCACCACGATCGGCATGCGCCTGAGAGCCGAACAATTGCGCATCCTGCTGGCCGCACTCGTGCTGCTGGTCTGCGGAAAGCTTGCGCTCGATCTGCTGCTGACCCCGTCAGAACTCTATGTCATCACCGAGGTGCCAGAGCCATGACCCGCTGGCTGATCCTTCTCCTCGTCCTCGCCCTGCCCGCCCGCGCAGAGGAGGTCGTGCTGGGCCTGAGCAAAGACATCGTCCAGATCTCGACCGATTTCGACGGCTCTGACATCCTGATCTTCGGCGCGGTGAAACGCGATAGCCCGATCACCGGCGATCCACTTCAGGTGATCGTCGCGGTCGCTGGCCCACACAAGCCCCTCAACGTCTGGCGTCAGGCGCGCCGGTTCGGCATCTGGGTCAACGCCCATGCGGTCGAGGTGGACTCCGCACCCAGCTTTTACGCCATCGCCACTTCGGCCCCCTGGGACACGGTGATCTCGGACACAGAGGACCTGCGCCACCGGATCTCAATCCCGCGCGCGATCCGCTCCGTCGGCGCCCCGATGGACGTCCCCGACGCGCAAAGCTTTACAGAGGCGGTGATCCGCATCCGCAGCCGCGACGGCACCTACCAACTGCTCGAAAACACCGTAACCGTGCGCGAGGAAACCCTCTTCAACACTGCCGTCTCGATGCCCGCAAACCTGACCGAAGGCACCTACCCCACACGCATCTTCCTGACCCGCGGCGGCACCGTCGTCGCCTCCTATGAAACCGAAATAGAGGTGCGCAAGGTCGGCCTTGAGCGCTGGCTCTACAGCCTGTCGCGTCAACAACCGCTGCTCTACGGCCTGATGTCCCTGTTCATCGCCATCGCGGCGGGCTGGGGCGCCTCCGCCGCCTTTCGCGTCCTGAGATCACAGTGAGCCGACCTACATGAGCCGAACGCCCCCCGGCACCCGCGCCGACTACCGCGCCTTCCGCGCCCTGCCGACACGCTGGATGGACAACGACGAATACGGCCACATGAACAACGCCACCTACCTGTCGCTGTTCGACACCGCGATCAGCCTGTGGCAGATGGACAACGGCATCACACTTCGCGGTCCGCAGGCCATGCGCCTGCTCGTGGTGGAAACCGGCTGCACCTACCACGCAGAGGCCGGATTTCCCGACCTGATCCACGCAGGCCTGCGCCTCGGTCACCTCGGCACCTCCTCGATGCGTACAGAGGTTGGCCTGTTCCGCAACGACGACACAACCGCCTGCACCGAGGGTTTCTTCACCCAGGTTCTGACCGACGCCGACGGCCGCCCCACAGCACTCCCGCCCGCCCTGCGCGAGATCCTGCAAACCCTCCTGCCTTGACAGCGCGCCCACCCGGACATCCTGCCAAACCTTCCGTAAACACCCCCTCGCTTCTTCTGTCGAAAAATATCCCGGGGTGAACTGGCCCTCGGCCAAGAGGGGCAGCGCCCCTCACCGCCTGCGGGCGTGTCCCGCAGGCTCAACCAGCCCCGCC
>TARA_R100000789_G_scaffold69055_1_pt1 | contig 38092 bp, 36 predicted proteins | sample TARA_R100000789 | Tara Oceans TARA_R100000789 (sample SAMEA2623403) | marine metagenome | biome: marine biome (ENVO:00000447); feature: mesopelagic zone (ENVO:00000213); material: "saline water (ENVO:00002010), including plankton (ENVO:xxxxxxxx)" | depth 450 m
GGACCACATCAAACGGGATCACCAGCGCGCCGTGGCGGTCTGCGTGGATCAACTCTCCCTGTGCGACGCGCATCCCCATGATGCTGGCCTCGGTTCCGATATCGACAACATGGACATAGCCGTGGCTGGGCCCGATGGACCCGGCCAGCACAGGAAAGCCGTCGTCGATCACATCAAGGTCGCGCAGGACACCGTTGGTCACTGCACCGGCCAGTCCCAGCCCTTTGTGAACGGCTACATTTACCTCTCCCCACCAACCGGCGATGCAGTTGGGGTAATCGACATCCTCGATCACCGCAGCGGTTGGCCCGTCGCCGCCCGCCATCGCGCGGTAATAGTCCATGCGACGCGCCCTGATGACATCAGCCGGCTCGATCGGGGGCGCCAGCCCCGAGATCCGTGCCGTGCGGGCAAATCCTACAATCGCCGGATCACCGGGTTTCGAATGCTGCATGGTGCCGCGCGTAAAGCGGTTAAAGCCGCGTTTGCCTTGGGCCACCTCTATCGCGTTGCAGACCGTTGGCGTATCCACCGTGCGCAGCAGCGCCAGTAGATCATCGGACAGATCCGTTCCTGACATTCTGTAACCCTCTTATTCGTGAAAACCGATGCCGCGCCCTAGTCCGCCGTCCAGCCGCCATCGATCAGCATCGAGGTCCCCGTCACCAAGGCCGAGGCATTGCTGGAGAGGTACAAAACCGCGCCCATGATGTCCTCAACCTCACCAATTCGGCCCAGCTTGATCTTGTCCTCGATCCAGGCGGCGCGCTCTGGGTTGTCAAAGGTCTGCTTTGTCAGCGGCGTGCGGATGAAGGTCGGGCAGATAGTGTTGATGCGGATCTGCCTTTCCCCCCATTCAATCGCCATCGCCTTGATCATCCCATCCAGCCCGTGCTTGGAGGCGCAATAGACCGCCCGGTCAATTCCGCCCACATGGCCCATCTGACTGCTGATGTGGATGATCGACCCGCCCGTGTCGGCCATACATCTGGCTGCGGCGACCGACAGGAAATAGGCGGCCCGCAGGTTGATGCCCATGACGGCATCGAAATCCTCTGGCGTGGTGTCCAGCGCGGGGCTGTGACGCGCCAGCCCGGCAGAGTTCACCACAACGTCCAACCGCTGCCCGGCCAATGCGGCGTTCATCGCATCCAGATCTGCAATATCCAGCGCCAGCGCCTCGGCGGACCAGCCTTCGGCCTGCATTTGCGATACGGTATCGTTCAGGCGGTCCATCCCGCGCGCCGCACAGATGACATGCGCACCCGCCTCGGCCAGCGCCACAGCGCAAGCCTGACCGATGCCCGAAGAGGCACCGGTTACCAGCGCGCGCTTGCCGTCAAGACGCATCGACGGTGTGCGCGGCAGGGTCATTCTGCGGCCTCTGGCAGGTAGGCGGCACCGCCGTAGGGCACGTTTACGCCGCCATATCGGCGCACGCGCACGTTGCACTGTTCGGCGTGACCGACAAAGCCTTCTAGCAGGCACAGCCGCGACCCATAGGCACCAATCCGGGCGGCGGCGGCATCTGTCGTGACCTTCTGATAGCTGTGTGTTTTCAGGTATTTGCCAACCCAAAGCCCGCCAGTATAGCGACCGGCCTTCTTGGTCGGCAGGGTGTGGTTGGTGCCGATTACCTTGTCGCCATTGGCGACGTTTGTCCGCGGCCCAAGGAACAGCGCGCCGTAGCAGGTCATGTTCTCCAGGAACCAGTCGTCACGATCGGTCATGACCTGCACATGCTCTGACGCGATTTCATCAGCCACTTTCAGCATCTCGTCATAGGTGTCGCAAACAATCACCTCGCCATAGTCTTCCCAGCTGACCTTGGCCGTGTTGGCGGTGGGCAGGATGGTTAGCAGGCGGTCAATCTCGGCCAATGTTTCTTTTGCCAGCTTTTCCGAATTGGTCAGCAAAACGCAGGGGCTGTTGTAGCCATGCTCGGCTTGCCCCAGCAGATCGGTGGCGCAGAGTTCGGCATCGGCGGCGGTTTCATCAGCAATCACCATGGTTTCGGTCGGACCGGCGAACAGGTCGATCCCGACGCGGCCAAACAACTGGCGCTTGGCCTCGGCGACAAAGGCGTTACCGGGGCCAACCAGCAGATGAACCGGCGCGATGCTTTCGGTGCCGATGGCCATTGCGCCCACCGCCTGAATACCGCCCAGCACATAAATCTCATCCGCGCCGCCCAGATGCATGGCCGCGATCACGCCGGGGTTCGGTTCACCGTTGAAGGGGGGTGTGCAGGCGACGATACGCGGCACGCCGGCGACCTTCGCCGTCAGCACCGACATATGCGCCGAGGCCACCATCGGGAATTTGCCGCCGGGCACATAGCAACCCACGGATTGTACCGGGATGTTCTTATGCCCAAGGATCACGCCGGGCATGGTTTCCACTTCGATATCCAGCATGGAGTCCCGCTGTGCCTGGGCAAAGTTGCGGACTTGCTCTTGGGCGAATTTGATGTCGGCCAGATCCTGCGGGCTGACCTTGGCTATGATCGCCGAGATCTCATCCGCGCTAAGGCGGTACGTCTCGCGGTCGTATTTGTCGAACTTCACCGCCAGATCATGCACCGCAGCATCGCCCCGGTTTTCGATCTCTTTCAGGGTCGAGGCCACGACAGCGGCGGTTTTTGCGTCGTCTTCGGCGCGGTCCGCTTCGGGTTTGCCGCGTTTGAGGTAGGTGATGGTCATGGGGAAATCTCCTTTCTGGTTATACTGGAGCATGTCTGTCGTTGGCGCGGCCCAGCGTCCGGGGCCGCGCGATATGTCACCTGCGCAGAATGGCGCATCAGGCCGGTTGCGGGTTGGCGGCAGCATGGGCGTCGGTCGCCTGCCGCGACAGCAGGACAAGCCCGCCGAACACCACGGCTGCGGCCAAAGTGGCCCACCACGGCGGCATCAGCGCCAGCACAATCGGCACCACCCACAGCACGCGGGACAGGCTGCCCCAAGGCAGGCGCGCCCCGCCCAATAGATGCGCAACACCCAGTGCAAAGATCGCACCGGACAGAACCGCGCGCGCGATGCCTTCATACCCGCCGCTGCCCAACATGCCCGGATAGGCAAGGAACAGCATCGGCAAGGCATAGGCCGTTGCCCCCAACCGCAGCGTTTGCAGGGCGACCTTCATCCAGGGGGCTTGGGCGATGGTGGCGGCCACAAACACCCCAAGGCAAACAGGCGGCGTGATCACCGAAAGCGCGGCGTAATACAGCACGAACATATGCACCACCAAGGGGTCGATCCCTTGCTGGATCAGTGCAGGTGCAAACACCGCCGCGACCATCACATAGGCCGCCGAGGTCGGCAGACCCATGCCCGCGATCAAACAGACCACCGCCATCAGCCCGGCAATCAGCCAGATCTCACCTTGTCCAATGGCCAGCACAGCCGAGGTCACGGCCACGCCCAACCCGGTCAGGTTGATCATCGCCACAAAGACCTGCGCACCAACCAGCAGGATGCCGACGATTACGACACCTTTGCCGCCCGCCTCCAGCGCCCGCAGAATGATGCCAAACACGGCGCGGGGGTCTTCGCCATTGGCGATGCGCGCAACCAACACGGCGGTCAGCATGGCGATCATGCCATAGCAGGCGGTCAGCTCGACAGAGTTGCCGTTGACCACACCAAAGGCCAGCCCGCCCAGTCCTGCCACGATAGGCGCAAGGCGGGTAAAGCTCATCGCGCCTCGCCAATCCGGCAGATCGCCGGCACTGACCGCGCGAAAGCTTTGCCGGCGGGCAATCACATGCACGGTGGAATAGATGCCAAGGTAGAACAGCAGCGCCGGAACCACGCCCGCCAAGGCGATGGACCAATAGTTCAGCCCCACCAGCTCCGCCATGACAAAGGCCGCCGTGCCCATGATCGGGGGGGCCAACTGGCCGCCCGTCGAGGCAATCGCCTCTACCGCGCCCGCATAGGCGGGTGGGTATTTCAGCCGCTTCATCAGCGGAATGGTAAAGTTGCCCGTCGTCGCCACATTGGCCACGGTCGAGCCGTTGATTGCTCCGAAAAAGCCCGACGCAAAGGTCGCGATCTTGGCCGCGCCACCCGGACGCGATCCCCCCAGACGCGCCGACAGGTCAAAGAATGTCTCACCCGCGCCGGTGTGCAGCAGGATCGCACCGAACAACACAAAAGCCGCCAGCGTGGTCGAGGCCACATTGACCAGCATCCCCCACAGCCCGCGATCCGATAGAAAGATGATCTCTGTCAGATAGCCCGCGTCAAACCCGCGATGGCCGAACTGACCGGGGATCAGATAGCCAAAAAACGCATAGGCCACGGCCATCAGAACGATCATCGGAAAGACCCAGTTCGACGTCCGCCGCGCCAGTTCCAGCACGCACAGCAAGGTGCCAAACCCCATCACCATATCCCGTGGCGTGGCCCAGGGCAGATCGTTCATGATGGTTTCGAAATTGCCGATGATATAGACGCCCGACACGGTCACAATCGCCACAATGGCGGCGTCGATTGCCATGCCCAGTGGGCGCCAGCGGCTGCCGCCGAACAGCGGATGCATCAGCACGGCCAGAGCCGTGATGGTCATCACAAACAGCGACCGCTGGACCAGCGATTCAAAGGGGCCGTTGAAAGAGGTGTAGAACACAAAACCGCCCAGCGTGACGGCAAGTACCGCAATCGCCGCCTGACGAACTTTCGTGAGAAATGGGACAGAGGTCATCTCGGCACCTTTGCGCTAGAGACAGAGTAAACAGGGCGGCACGGGGCCGCCCCATCTGCATCAGGTCCGAATGATTACTTGAGGCGGTCCGGCACGGTCAGGCCGATTTCCTCGTAATACCGGATCGCGCCGGGGTGCAGCGGGCTGGTCGCGTATTGCAGCGTCAGCTCGGGCAGGTTCTGGCCCTTGACCGACGGGAATGCCGCTTCTTGCTCGGCCATGTTTTCCATCACGGCCTTGGTGATGTCATAGGCGGTCTGGTCGTCCATTTCGGGACGTGCGGACACACCAATCATAAAACCCCATACGGTATAGGCGTCAGAGTTTTCCATCTCGCCGCCCGGCATTTTGACGATTGACAGCTCTGGCAACGTTTCGCGGATCTTTACCTCTTGCTCGTCGCTGATGCCCAGAGCCTGCACCGGCGTAAAGGCCGCGATGTCGGTGGTCAGCGCGTCAAACGATGTGCCAACGGCGCTTTTTACGAAACCGACTGACCGGTTGTCCTTGATGGCATTTGCCAGTTCGCTGTTGGTGCCACGCATCCAGTCGGGCACGATGTCCAGCAGGTCGAACACCTCTAGGGCCGTCGCCTCTGTCGAAGATCCGCGCATCCCCGGACCAAATTTCACGCCGTCCAGATCCGCAAGCGAGGTCACACCGGCATCGCGGCGGACCACCACGTTCTGCGGCGCCAGCGAATAGGCCCAAAGCAGTTTGGATTCGATCGGACGCCCGTCAAAGGATTTGACGCCATTGTAGGCGTGATACAGCGTCGACGTGGTGATCAGACCAATGTCCAGCTGGTTGCGCGACATCCGTTTCAGGTTGTCGACTGTCGCACCGGTTTCCACAACCGACGCCTGATAGCCATCGGGATAGGCCCCGTTCACGATTTTCGCCAACGAAGCAAAGTAAGCGTAGTGCGCACTTTGCGAGTTTGTGGCGCCAAAGGCCAACCGGGTTTCGGCAGCGGCCGGAGCAGCAGCAGCCAGACCAGCAACCGTCAGCGCGACAGCAGAGAACACAGAATTCAATTTCATGTTGAACCTCCCAAAAACATGAATCGCCCATCATTCAGGCGCCTGACACGGGAAAAGGCATAGAAAGTGGCGCGATTGCAACGACAGTCGCCAACTGTGAAAATATTTCACTAACCACTCTCTCGTTCTTGCATTTCACCCTGCAAAACACGGATGTCGCCAGTCTCGATAGAGGCATCGGCGTTGACGATAATGTCGACCGCCTGTTTCAGCATCCGTCGCAGCGGTTGGCGTATGGTGGTCAGCCGATAGGATTCCCACGCGGCCATCGGGATGTCGTCAAACCCGATCACCGCGATGTCTTTTGGCACGGAAATGCCCTTGATCCGGGCGGCGTCCAGAACAGCGACCGCCATGATATCATTGGCACAAAACACCGCGTCCGGCAGGGGCCGCTGCTCCAATAGCACTTGGCCCGCACGGAACGCCTGCTGATAATCAAACCCGCCGTCAAACTGGCAACAGATGGACTGGCCTCCGTGCTCAAGTTGGTCCTGAAATCCGCGCATCCGTTCAAGGTGGGTAGATGTGTCACTCCGCCCGCCAACAAAAGCGATGCGCTGACGACCACCGGACAGAAACCGCGCCGCGATCTGCCGCGCGCCAGAGTAGTTGTCACAACAGACCGCCATCATGCTGCTGTCCGATTGAACGCGGTTCAGCAACACCGCCGGCAGCCCCATTTCCCGGCAGGACCGGGCCAGCCGCGAGGTCATGGTGGAGCTGGCTAAAATCACGCCTTCTGTCCTAAAATCAAGCACTTGTCGCATGATTGTGTCCACCTCATCAGCCGAGGTGACAACATGCACGATCGCCTTTAGTCCGCGTTCCGGCAGTTGTCGGATCAGCTCATCTATGGCGCTGGGGTAGAATGGATTGCGCAGCTCGCTGACCACCATGGCGATGGTGTTTGTCGATTGCTTGGACAGCACCTTATCGACATTGCTGATATAGCCCAGCCTGGCAGCGGCGGCGAAAATCGCCTTACGCTTTGCATCCGAAATCGGCGCATCCACACGGTAGGCGCGCGACACGGCAGCGACGGAAACCCCGGCAAGAGCGGCCACATCTTTGGCGGTGATTTTCTTCATGAAGCGGACTTAACCACGTTGCTGCGGCGGATGAAACATTTTCAACGCCCTTGCCGTCCCTCGTGCGTTTTCCGCACCAGAACCGCCACGTCCACCTCATCATGGGCTCCCGCCAAATACCTCTGCGCCCGTCAACCAACTGTTACACGAATCTCCTACCTACCGCTGCACACACGTGTGCTCACTGCGATTGAATGCCTTGCTCGAAAACCTTGGAACGGGACTCTGACATGACCATCCTGCGTAAATTCCTGGCCACCACCGCGCTTGTCTGCGCTGGCTCTGCCGCCCTGGCCGAAGACGTCACCATCACCGTTTGGGCCGGAGGATCAAACGAATCCGACAGCTACCGGCTTGATGCGATCGAACTGGCCGCTGAAATGCTGATGCGCGAACGCGCCATCGAAGGCGAAGACCTGACTATCACCGTCGAAAAGAAACGCGATTTTGGCGGCTGGGACGATTTCAAACAGGCCGTGACACTGGCGGCCGAGGCCGGCACAGCGCCGAACATCGTCGTGACCTCGCACCTCGATATTGCGCCTTGGTCGCAGGCGGGCCTGATCGTCCCGGTAGAAGATTATCTTGATCTGGACGCATGGCCGCTGAACGACATCTACGACAACCTGATGGAAATCGCCGCCTTTGACGGCGTCCAGTGGGGCCTGCCGCAAGACGCCGAAAGCCGCCCGTTCTTTTTCTGGAAGGACACGATGAAGGGCATCGGCTACACCGATGAGCAAATCGCCGCTCTGCCCGCCATGGTCGAAGAAGGCGAATACACCCTGCAAAACGTGCTGGCCGACGCCAAAAAGGCCGTCGACATGGGCTTGGTCGAAGAGGGCTATGGCTTTTATCCGCGCGTGTCCAACGGCCCCGACTATGCACAGTTCTACCAGTCGTTTGGCGGCGTCCTGCAAGATCCCGACACCGGCAAGCTGGTGCTGGACAAGACCGCAATGGAAGAAATGTACCAATTCTTTGTCGATGCGGTGGCGGCGGGCGTGACCCGCAAAAACCACATCGGCACCGACTGGGCGCAGTGGTATTCCGAAGTCGCCAACGGCAAGGCCGCGCTTTGGCATGGCGGCACATGGCACTATGCCCGCTACACCGGCCCCGAAGGCAACGAAGATTTCTTTGGCACCATCGAATTCTCGCTGATCCCGGCGGGCAACGAAAAGGGCCGCGCCAACACGATCACTCAACCGCTGGTGTATCTGATCACCGATCAGGCCGATGACGATCACGAAGACATCGCCGCACAACTGGTGAAAATCGCGTCCGAACCGCGCATGAACTCTCTTCACGCGATCCAGTCGGCGCATCTGGGCATCACGCACCAGCAGTCCAACATCGAACTCTATTCCAACAATCGTTGGGCATCCGAGGCCACAGACCGTCTGCTGGGCCACGCCAACGCCCAACCGAACCACGTTCAATATGGCGCCTTCTCCGAGGCGATGTGGAAAGGGCTAGAGGCCGCATGGACCGGCATCAAAACCCCGGCAGAGGCCGTGGCCGAGCTTGAAGCAGAGCTGACAACAACCTTGGGTGACGAACTGATCGTTCGCTAATCCAACAATCCGGCAGGGGGCCACCCCACGCGGCCCCCTGCCCCACCTATTTTCGGAGTTCCCCACATGACACGCATGAATTGGCTGGGGCTGGGCTTTCTTTCGCCCGCCCTGATCATGGTTGTCCTGTTCTTTCTGGCGCCCGTGGTCCTGACGGGCATTTTCGCCTTTACCAGTATGAGCACGGCCACCGGGATCACAGGCGGCGAATACGTTCTGACGTCCAGTTCGGTCCGTGCGATGCGCGACGCGGGTCTGCCCAAGGACACAGCGGATGCGCTGGAAAACGCGGGCTATGTGGTGGACGCCAAGGGGCTGACCGCGCTGGCGCGTGAATTTGACCAGCCTACCGCAGATGAACTTGCCAAACTGCACGACGGCGCGCGGTTCTCCGAACGGCGCGACATGGAAAGCGCGCTCAAAGATCTGCGCGACAACCGCATCCGCAAAACCCGCGACCGCAAGGCCGCAGCCGACCTGTTCAAGCGCTCTGTCCTGAACGAGCGGTTTGAGACGGAAACCCAATTCCGCGCCACCCTGACAGAGGCAGGCGTCCCCCCCGCCGACTATGACCTGATCACCAAACAGGCCTATTCCGGCTGGGTCTGGACCACCGACAATATCAAGCTGATGTTCTCGCTGTCGTCGTCTTGGCGCTATGCGGGCAATACCGCGATCTATGTGCTGTTCACGTTGGCCTTTAACGTGGGATTTGGGCTTTTCCTTGCGATCTCAACCTTTTATCTGCCGCCCGCTCAGGCCGCAGGCTTTCGCGCGATCTGGTTCCTGCCGCGCATCCTGCCGCCGGTGCTGTATGTGCTGATGTGGAAATGGTTCACATGGGACACCGGGTTCATATCGACCGTCTTGGCCAATTTCGGGATCAGTCCGCGCAACTGGATGCTGGACACCGCCACCCATGCTTGGGTCTCTCTTGTGCTGATCAACGGCTTTGTCGGGGCGTCGATGGGGATGATCCTGTTTTCCTCGGCCATCCGGGCGATCCCGTCATCCATGCTATACGCGTCAGAGGTGGACGGCGCGAACCGCTGGCAGCAGGTGCGCTATATCATCTTGCCGCAACTGCGCTGGCCGATCCTGTTCACCACCTCGTATCAAACGCTGTCTTTGCTGACCTCGTTTGAATACATCTTGCTGGCCACCAACGGCGGGCCGGGCCGCTCGACCGAGGTATGGGCACTGGCCGCCTATCACACCGCGTTGAACAACTACGGCGGCAACCTGCAATACGGTCTGGGCGCAGCCTTTGCGCTGGTGCTGGTGGTGATCGGCATATTGGCCAGCCTGTTCTACCTGCGCCTGTTCAACTTCCGCACGCTTGTCGGCAAACCGCTGATCGAAGGATAACCAGATGCGACACAACTTCAGGAACTGGCCCGTTCTGGTGGTGCTGGCGCTCTTTTCACTGCCGCTAGTGATCATGTTCGCCTTTCAACTGATCGACAGCTTTACCGTCAAGGCCCCCGGAGCGCTCCTCCCCGAAAGCTTTACCCTGCACCACTTTCGTTTCATGTGGGAACGGCTGGACACAGGCCGCGCGGGCATCTGGCAGGTGACGCTGAACACCTTCATCTTTGCCACCACAACGGCGACGGTGGTCACGCTGGTGTCCCTGACAGCGGGCTATGCGCTGTCGCGGCTGAACCTGCCGGCGCGCGGGTTCTTTCTGGCCGGTTTGATCGTGCTGCACGCCTTTCCAACCGTTACCTTGATCATTGCGATCTTTCTGATCCTGCAAATGCTGGGCCTGTACGACACGCTGATCGGCGTCATCATCGTCAAAACGGCGCTGGAACTGCCCTTTGGCATCTGGATCATGAAAGGGTTCTACGACACCGTCCCGTGGGAAATCGAGATGGCCGGCGTGCAGGACGGTGCCAGCCGGTTCCGTGTCTGGTGGCAATTGGTTCTGCCACAGGTGCAGCCGGGAATGATGGCAATCCTGATCTTTTCTTTCCTGTCCGGCTGGTCGGAATTTGTGCTGCCGCTGGTGATTGCCCCCGGTTCCAACGCGCAGGTTCTGGCGACCTATATGCAGGCGCTGATCCAAGACGACACCAAGGCCGACTTTGATCTCTTCAAGGCGGTGGGCCTGTTCTATGCCCTGCCCGTCGTGGTCATCTATCTGGTCTTCCAAAACAAACTCATGAACATTTATGGCGGAGGTTCGAAAGGCTGATGCAGCTCGAGCTGACTGATTTCACCAAGCGGTTCGATGGCACAACTGTCATCGACAAGATGAACCTGCGCGTCGAAAGCGGCGAACTGATCGCCCTTTTGGGTCCCTCGGGCTGCGGAAAATCCACCACGCTGTTTGCCATTTGCGGCATCCACCGCATCAGCGACGGCCAGCTGACATTCGGCGGCCGCGATGTGGGCCACTTGCCCAGCCAGAAACGCAACGTCGGCGTCGTTTTCCAGAACTATGCCCTGTATCCGCACATGACGGTGTTCGAAAACATCGCCTTTCCGCTCAAGGTGCAAAAGACCGACACCGCCGAGATCCGCGCCCGCGTGCAGGAAATGGCCGAACTCGTCCACATCGAGGCGCTGCTGGATCGCCGCCCGGCGCAGCTGTCGGGGGGCCAGCAACAGCGGGTTGCCTTGGCCCGAGCGTTGGTGCGCAAACCGGACGTGTTGTTGCTGGATGAACCACTGGCCAATCTGGATGCCAAGCTGCGGCTTGAAATGCGCTCTGAGATCCGCCGCATTCAGCAGGAAACCGGCCTGACCGCGATCCTTGTCACCCATGATCAGGTCGAGGCAATGTCGATGTGTGACCGTATCGCGCTGATGAATGCCGGGCAGATCGTGCAGATGGACACTCCGACAGAGATGTACCAGAATCCAAAGGATAAATTCGTCGCGGGCTTTTTAGGAAACCCGCCGATTTCCTTTGTCACTCTGCAGGATTTACCGGAGTTCGACGCCCCCGATGGCTGCGCCGAAATCGGCATCCGTCCGGAACATATCGGCCCGCAATTCGGCAGCGTGCTAAACGGGCGCGTCGGCTTTATCGAAACCCAAGGGCGCGAGGATCTGTTTGACATCACCCTGCGCTCTGGTCGGCTGGTGCGGTCGGTGCAACCCGCTGGTTCGGGCGTCACACTGGGACAAGAGGTCAACTGGGGCTACGACTCCGCCGCCCTTCTGTGTTTCGACACATCGGGGGCGCGGATATGACTGACTGGCTGTCCCCTGCCCGCCCCTCTTCCATCGCCCATCGCGGTGCCAGCGCCTATGCCCCCGATTGCAGTCTGGAGGCCTATGAAAAGGCCGCCCGCCTTGGGGCCGATTTCTGGGAGGTCGACATTCGCAGCGCCGCCTGTGGCACGCTGATCACCTACCACGACGCCGCCTTTCCCGACGGGCAAAGGCTGGCTGATCTGACGGCGGCACAAATCGCCCAACAGGCCAGCGCGCAAAACGTACCCGCCCTGCCCTTCTCGGAAATTCTTGCGCTTGCGGTCGAAAAAGACGCTGGCATCTATGCCGACATCAAGGACAGCGGCGCCACCCTGCCCGTTCTGGATGCGCTCAAGGCGCATGGCATCACCCGCGCCATCCTTGGGGCCTTTGATCCCGCCGCCGCGCAAATGCTGATTGACGCCGATTGCCCCTACCCCCGGTCGGTGCTGGTGCCGTTGGGGGCCGATCCTTTTGTCCATGCGGCCGGGGCCGATATCATCCACCTGTGCTGGGAGAAAATGGACCGGCCCCAGGACGCGCTGACGCCAGATTTCTTTGCCCGCGCCGCGGCCAATGATCAGCAAGTCGTCCTGTGGCACGAAGAAGACCCCGCCCGCATGGCCGTCCTGCGCGATCTGCCGGTGCTAGGCATTTGTTCGGACCGGCCCGAACTGGTGCATCCCTTTCGCCCGCCCGCCGATTGGCCGGTGGAAGTCACCTGCCATCGCGGTGCCTGTGAATTTGCGCCCGAAAACACCGCCCCCGCCGCCCATTGCGCCTTTGCCGCCGGGTTCACGCGGGTTGAAATTGACCTGCAACAGACCGCAGACAATCAGTTGGTCGTTTTCCACGATGATGAACTGGGCCGCTGCACCAACGGACGAGGCGCCGCGTCGTGGCACACGCTAGAGGTGCTGCAAACGCTGGACGCCGGACGCCACGCCAACCCGTTCTTCACTGGCGAACCGATCCCCACCTTTGCCCAAATTCTGGACATCACCCAGCAGTACAACGGTCAGCTGTACGTCGAACTGAAACACGCCGAGGCGGATCGCGTCGTGGCAGAGGTGCGTGCCCACAAGATGATGGATCACTGCCTGTTTTGGGCCTACGATCTTCACAAGCTGCGCCAATTGCGCCAGCTCGCACCAGAGGCGCGGTTGATTGTGCGGCGGCAGGACGTGCCCTCACTAGAGGCCGCACAAGAGCTTGGGCCGGAGGTGATAGAATTCGTGCATAGCGACGATCTTGCCGATCTGGCGCGCTGTCGCGACTTGGGGCTGCGGTCGATGTTTGCTTATATGGGCCGGGATCGTGCCAAATTCGCCAGTATAATCGACGCCCGACCCGACATCGTAAATCTGCATTTTCCGTTTTTGTTCAGGGATATGCTGTCCGAAACCATGGTCGTAAATGGCTGATACGCCGAAAAAACCCACCTCTTTTGACGTAGCGCGTTTGGCCGGTGTGCATCGGTCACAGGTTTCCAGAGCACTGTCCGGTCAGGGCCGTATGTCGGATGATACCCGACAAAAGGTGATCGACAGCGCGCGGCAGCTTGGCTACCGCGTCAACTTTCTGGCGCGCAGTCTGCAAAGTAGGTCGTCGGGGTTGGTGGGCATCGTCGCCTCACGGTTGGACACCCCCTATCGCGCCACGCAAGTCCGCGCCGCCGCGCGTGAATTTCTGGCCAATGGGTTCACCCCCATCCTTGTGACCGCTGAGGGCGGAGAGGATCAGTCCGGCCTTGTGGAACGGCTGCTGAACTATTCGGTTTCTGGCATGATGATCACCTCTGGCACGCCCTCGAACAGCATCATCGACGAATGCGCCCAGTTGAACGTGCCCGTGGTGCTGATCAACCGCAACGCCGCGCTAGAAGGTGCGGACCATGTTCTGATCGACGTGGACGCCGCCGGGCAACTGGCCTTTGACATGCTGGTCGAGCGCGGCGGGCAACGGTTTGCCGTGCTGCAACCGCGCGACCGCACCTATTCCGTTCTGGGCCGTGCCTCTGCCTTTTCCGACCGGTGCCGCGCGGCCGGCTATTGCGTCGACGTCCTAGAGGTCGACAGTCAGGACTACGACGCCGGACTGGCCGCCGCCGATGGCTTTGTGCAGCAAAGCATGGCGGATTCGGTCTTTTGCACCACCGACCTGCTGGCGCTTGGTTTCCTCGATGGGTTGCGCGTCCGGCATGGGGTGTCGATCCCCGATCAGGTGCAGGTGCTGGGCTTTGACGACATCCCGCAGGCCGCATGGCTGTCCAATAGCCTGTCGACCATCTGGCAGGCGTCGGAAGACGCCGCAACCGAGGCGGTCAACCTGATCCTTGAACGGATAACTGACCCCACGCGCCCACATGAAACCTTCCACATCCCTTTGCGCCCCGTCCATCGCGGCACCACTCGAAAGACCCGCCCATGACCGACATCGGTACGCTAGAGTTCGCAACCGCACTGGCCCAAGAGGCCGGACACCTGGCCCAAACCCTGCGCGCCAACGCGCCACAGGATTTCGTCGCCACCAAGGGTAAGATGGATTTCATCACCCATGCCGACCGCGCCTCTGAACGGCTGATACGAGAGCGGATTGCCCAAGCGTTTCCCGGCGACACCGTTCTGGGCGAGGAAGAGGGCGGCACGCCCACCGACAGCTTTTGGATCGTCGATCCGATCGATGGAACCACAAATTATCTCAACGGCTTGTCCGATTGGGGCGTTTGCATTGCGCGGGTTGTCGATGGGGTGTTGATCGACGGCGTGATCACATGCCCCGACCACCAAACCACCGCCACCGCCACGCGGGGCCAAGGGGCCTATCTGAACGGCGTCCGGATCTTGCCCCGCCCCCGTCCCGACATGCCGCTGGTCCAGCTGGGCTATTCGCCCCGCGCCCCCCTGCCCCAGCATTTGCGCCAGATTGAACGCATCATCGCCCAAGGCGCCGACTATCGTCGCAGTGGCGCGGCCTGTACCGGGTTGCTCAGCATCGCTGCCGGTTGGTCAGATGTGTACTACGAAAAGCACCTGAACCTGTGGGACGCCGCCCCCGGTTTGCTGCTGATCGCAGAGGCGGGCGGCACCAGTGTCCACACCCCGATTCCGCAATTCGCCCGGCACGGCAGCGAGGTTCTGGCGCTCGGCTCCTCCATGCGGACACAGGCCGACCATTGGCAGGGGATCTTTGCCACTTAGGGGCGGATCGCGTTCGGACTATGCGCCGGCGGCCGGTTCTCCGCGTCATGCGGCAAAGAATTCGCCTAAGAGTCGCGACGATGCGCGGCCAGGCGGCGGACCGCCCGCCAGCCAAAGGCCATGCCCGGTCCGATTTGCGCCCCTGCCCCCGGATACTCACCCGAAAAACACGAATGCATGTCGTTTCCAGCGACCAGCAAGCCGGGGATCACGCGATCGCGCGTATCAAGCACCTCGGCATCCACGCTGGCGACAAGCCCGCGGCTGGTGCCTAGCGGCATCGGCCAAAGAGCGATGGCAAACAGCTTTCCATCCCCTACCGGGCCCAGACAGGGGTTCGCCAAGCCGCGCGTATTGTCCCCGTTTGAGCGTTGATACAACGTCGAACCCCTGTCGAAATCGGGGTCTTCGCCACGTCGGGCATTGGCATCGAACCGCGTCACGGTCTCGGACAGGGTTTCGGCGGGCACACCAATTTCGGTGGCAAGCTCTGCAATGTTGCGACCTTGCTTCAGATAGCCTGACGCGATCCACGAGGTCAGCCTTGGGGTGCGCGGCCTGATCGGACCCAGACCATAACGCCGAATGAAATCACGCCCCGCGATCAGCCAACTGGGCTGTGCCGTCGGTCCGTGCGAGATCATGGCGCGACAAAAATCGTGATAGCTGAGCGCCTCGTTCGCGAAACGTCGGCCCGTCCCATCGACAATCACACATCCCGGTTTGGCCCGGTCCAGCACGATGTGCGGCCAGACCGCAATGCCACCGCCGTCCGCCACCCGGACAGAACAGGGAAACCACAGCGCATTGTCGCTTCCCGACGGACCCAGCCTGCCGCCCGCCGCCACGCCCAGATCCAGCGTGGTGCCGCGCGCGAACGGGGTTGCCGGACTGTGTTCGGGCGCGGGCGCGGGCAATTCCTCGCGGCGCTTTTGCGGGTCCGAGGGGAAACCGCCGCCTGCCAGAACCACCCCGACCCCGGCTTTCAGCACAAAGGCCCGACCGGCGTGCAGCCCTTCAACACCGGTAACCCGGCCTGCCTCATCCTGAATCAGCCGCAGGGTCTGCGTGCTTTCATACAATTGGCCGCCGCGCGTCAGAATGCCATGCATCATCCGCGCAATCAGCGCGTTGCCCATGACCAGCCGCGTCCCACGGGGATAGCGCATCCGATCCCAAGCATAGCGCGCCACCAGTCGCGCGCCCAACGCCATGGCCGACACCGACCGATCGGCGCGGATCAGGCGCGCGCCCTCGGCCCGGGTGACCAGCATGCCGCCAAAGACCATCAGATCCTTCAAGGGTTCGGCCAGCAGCCCAAACCATTTGCCAAGGCGACGTCCGTCGAATTCAACCGGCTCCAGCGCCCGCCCGCCGGGGGCGGCGCCGGGCAAATCACTGCGATAATCGGCGGCCGCCATGTAGGGGCGAAACAGCACCTCGGCGCGGGTTTCCAGATCGGATTGCATCGCGGGGGCCGTGTCCAGAAAGGTCTGCCAGGGCTCTTCGGGGCCGATGTTGCCGACCAGCGCGCGCAGATAGGTTTCTGCCGCCTGTCGATCCGGCGCTGCCCCCGCAGCCCGCATCAGCGCATTGTCCGGCACCCAGACGGTCCCCGAGGATCGCGCCGTCGTGCCACCAAAATACGGCGCCACCTCCAGCACCGCCACGCTGAATCCTTCCAGCAAGCCGGTCAGGGCCGCCGTCAACCCGGCAGCACCAGAGCCTAGAACGATCAGGTCGACTTCGCCCAGTTGGTCGAGCGGCGGGCGATCAGAGGGGGCTGGTAGCATCGGGCGGTCCCTTTTGCCGAGTGCGGGCATTGGTCAAAGTATCCTCAATCTCAGGCGGCGGGCGGAGTGTCCCAGAACCACCACTGGCGGTCGGTCACCCATTCGGCCACGTCGCGTCTGAATTCCAGATAGTGCGGCGCTTCGCGGTGGACGGCCAGCGCCGCATCGTCGGCGTAGACCTCGATCAGCAAAAAACGGGTCGGCGCGTCGCGATCCTGAAAGAAATCGAACCGCAAACAGCCGTCCTCGCGCTTTAGCGTGATCGCCGCGTGCCGGGTCAGCCGCGCGCGAAAGGCGTCGATCACCTCGGCGTGGACCTCCAGGTGTGCTGTATGAAGCAGGGTCATGCGCGGCCTTTCATGCTGTCACACCCGGCGTGGGCAGGATGCGCACCTTGCGATAGGCAGCAAAGTGATCGGAAAACATCTGCGACGTGTCCACCGACCCGGCAAAGCCCGTTTGGCGCAGGCGTGTCAGATCCGACAACAAGTCCCAGTCCTGACGAAAGACAAAATCGCCGAAGGCCCACAGCGCCACACGTTCCAGCGGGCGCGGGTCCAGACCGTGGCGGGCCGTGATCCGATCCCAGACCGGCCCTTTGTCAGCCATCCAGTCCGCCAGCCGGATGTCGCGCGGCTCTCCGCAGGGCAGGTCCAGCATATTCGCCAGCTTGGGCCACATATAGCGCCAGCGGAACGCATCGCCGTTGGTGATGTTGAAGGCGCGGTTGGCCCCTCCGGGCTGCGTCGACAGCCAAATGATCGCATTGGCCAGATGCGCCGCATCGGTGACTTCGGTCAGGCTGTCGAACCCGACCGCCGTGCCGGGAAAGTCAAACGGCACCCCCAACTCACGGCAGATCGCCCCCCAAGCGCCAATCACCGTGGTCAGGTTGCGCGCACGTTCTGGGGCAAAGTCGCAAACCACGTTGGGTCGGCAAGAGGACCAAGACCATGCCTGTCCGCGCTGCGCGGAAATCAGGTAATCCTCTTGATCGTAGTAGAAATTGGGCGGCATGTGGCGCGGGTCATCCTCGCGTGCGGGGGTTCGGTGCGGCCCCAGATGCACACCGTACCATTTGGTCCCTTCGACCAGATGAACATGCTGCAACGTGGGCCCCTGCACAGCCTCAACGACATTGGCCAGCATCGCCAGATTACCGTCGACGTTCTCGACGCCGCCCTCGCCATGTGGGGCGCGAGCGGCGTAAAAGACGTGTGTGACGGGGGGCGCATCCGCCAGGGCGGACCGGATCGTGTCCGCATCCATCAGGTCGGCGGCCAGATGGCGAAACCGCGCGCCTTGCGACGGCGCGGTGCGGGACATGCCCAAAATGCCCCAGCCCCCCGCGCCGTCCAAGGCCTGAACAAGCGCCGAGCCTATGGCGCCCGTCGGGCCAATCACCAGAGCATTGAGGTCCGCCATGTCAGGCTGCCTTTGCCTTGAAACCCAGCTTGGCCAGTGTTGCCGCGCTCGCCAGGATCTCATCGTCGATCTGCGGCTGGCGGGACACAACTTCGAGCACGGGCAGTTCCGAATAACCGACCTCGGCCAGAACCGGCGGATAGATCGAGAAATCCATGTCCCCGGCCCCGACCGGATCGTGGCGATAGGCCTTGCGTCCGGTGTCCGAGAAATGCACCAGATCCAGACGGTTCTGAAGGTGGCGCAGACCTTCACAGGGGTCTTCGCTGATAAAATACGCGTTGGTCACGTCGTAGATGATGCCGACGTCATCGTCACCATAATCCTCGATCGTCGACAGCAGAGATTTTGCGTCAGGCAGCCAGCCGAACGGCATGTTCTCGATCAGCACCTTGACCCCGTTCTTTTTGGCGACCGGAAGCAGCCTGTCCAGCGCGCGGAAGAAATGCCCACGCAGCACCTCGTCGGGCAGCGGGAACAAAGGATTGGCCTTGCCCGGCCCCAGCACAATCGTCGGCGCACCCACATCGCCGGCCAGATTCAGAAACCCTTCGATCAGATCAAGGGTATAGGCGCGTACCTCTTCGGACCCGCCCGCGATATTGAGATCGAGGTTGGGCATGTTGAAAGAGACGATGCGGGTGCCGGTGTCTTCGACCACCTTGACGATGTCACGACGGGCGGCGGCATCGACTTCGCTGGGCCAGAGGTGGCCGGGATACATCATCAGCTCAAAGCCCGCGAAGCCCCTGTCGGCAAGGTGGCGCATAGCGTCGGCGGCGGTCCATTTGAAGGTATAGGCGTAAAGGTTCACGGCAAAATTCGAGGCGGGGTTGGTCATCGTTCCGGTCTCCGGTAAATTTGGGATCTGTAGGGCTCAGGACTTGTTGAAATCGCGCCAGGTCAATTTCGGTGCATAGCCCAACTTTTCTTGTGCATGGCGGATGTCAAAAATACCGGCCTGCGGGTTCTTTTCGAACACGTCGCCGCGCACTTCTGGTTCCACGCCAAAGCGTTCGCGGAACAACTCCAGCGTCGGGCGCGTGTTCAACCCATCCGCGGCACCAAGGAAGATGCAATCGTAACTGCCGTCGGGATGTTCCATCGCAAGCTGGATGCCCTGCGACACGTCCTCGGGCGCGACATAGCCCCAGAGGTGATAATTTTGCACATCGGCGCCACGCGAGGCGAGTTCGGGATACTCGGGCTCAAATACGATATGGCCGGGACGGATGGCGATCACCTCGACCTTGCCGCGATGGGCAAACGACACCGCGATGGACTCGGTGATTTCCTTGGTCAACGAATAGACCTCGGTCGGCCGGATCGGGTGGGCTTCGTCCACCGGCAGATATTGCGGACGCCAGTTTTCGGGGTTGTAGTGCAGCCCGGTCGCGGCATCGCTGGAAATCACGATGACACGGCGCACCCCCGCATCTTCGGCAGCTTGCAGCGCCGTCCATGTGCCCTGCGTATTGACGCGGAAACATTCCTTCGGGCTGGACGTGCGCGGGTTGGGTACTGCGGCCAGATGCACCACGCGGTCAAACCCGCGAAAGGCATCCGTCAACGCGTCCAGATCGACAATGTCAATATCCACATAGGCGACGCCGTCGATCTGCGGATCGCGCTTGTCCAGCACCGTGACGGCATAGCCGTCCGCGTGCAGCTGTTTGGTCAGCACGGTGCCCAGACGACCGCCGCCGCCGGTGATCAGTACATTTTTGTCAGACATTTTAGTTCCTCCCATTGGCGTGGAGCCATCCACGCGCGACTCGCATCTTTTCAATTCAGGTCAATCCAGCGGCGTTCTGCGTCAGAGCGATAGATCGCTTCTTCGACCAAAAGCGCCTTCATATAGTCAGCAGCGGTATTCTCGATCGGCGTGCCTTCGCGCAGGTGGCTGACCACATGCGCTTGCAGCGCATGCACGGAATCGCCGGCGTAACCGCGATCTTCCCACGTCCAGCGGTGTTCCTTTTCGGCGCCGCCATGAAGACTGCGGTGCCAGATCCGTCCCTTGCCATCGACGCGCAGGCTGCCGCCCGTGCCCTCGATCAGCATTTGCCCCATGGTCAGGCGCACGTTCTCCGCCTCGAAATCCAGCAGGCGGTTGCCGTCAAACAACCCCGCCGCGCCCGAGCCAAAGGCAAAGGTCACAAGGCCCGCATCCTCGCCCGCAATCGCGGGATTCAGGCGGCGCAGATGGGCCTGGACCCCGGTGATTTCGCCCATGAGAAAACGGAACACGTCAATGGTGTGAATGCCGGTTTCATGGATCAGAAAGCGCGGCATTTTCTGGAAGTAGGGCTGACGATCCATGTAAGCGTCCGGCCCTTGACCATCACCGGGCCGCATACGGAAATGGATGTTCGTGGCCTCACCGATAGCGCCTTCTGCGATCAACCGCCCGCATTCCCGGTTCCAAGGCCGAAAACGCCAGTTTTCATGCGCCACGAACAGGATACCCGCCGCATCGGCGGTGGCGATCATCGCCCGCGCGTCATCCAGATTGGGGGCAAGCGGCTTTTGGCAGATCACCGGAATGCCCCGCGCCGCCGCAAGGTCCAGCAGCGGTTGGTGGCTTTCTGCCGTTGTGATGATGTCCACCAGATCGGGGCGCGTGCGGTCCAGCATTTCCGCTGGATCGGTGAACACCGCGTCCGCGCCGCCGGTCGCCCCGTAGCGCTGCGCAAACTCTGCGCCGCGCGCCGCGTTGGAATGGACGCAGATACCGACAAGCTCGATGCCGGGTATCCTGCTCCAACTGTCATAGTGCCAGTGGCTGAAAAAGCCGGTGCCAAAGACGGCGACCTTCATGGCTACCTCCTCGAGTCCAGTGTTGAAAATCGCGCGTTACGCTGTGACATCCGTTGCCTCAGCCCGAAAAGACAGCTGCCAAACCCCGGTCAAGGCGCGTGCCGTCAACTGATCTGGCAGCGCATCACGCAGCAGTTTGACCGCGTTGCCAGCGGCGTGGGCATCCGTGGCATGGGCAACAACAACCGCATCGACGTAGATGTCCTGCCCTTTGCGGATCTCTTTCTCGCGTGACGCGATAGAGGACTTTTCGCGGTCCGCTGACCAGATTTCACCGCCGACGATTCCCGGCGCTCCGTCCAGCGCCGCGTGCACCGCCTGTTCATCCAGTTGGCTGTCCTTCGGCGAGTCCTCGGCAAGGATACGCAACACACCGACATACCCGCCCTCGGCCGCCCCCCAGGCAAAACTGCGATGACAAACGGTGCGGGAATTGTTCCGGAAATGGGGCTGCGATGTCAGCGTCCACGGCGTCGGGGCATTCAAACGCTCAAGATAGGCGGGCGAGGACAGAACCGACACATCGTCGGTTTCATAATTGATGAACAGGTGCGGCGCGCCCTCCACGGCGCTGTAGCGATGGACCATGCGAAACCCCGGCACCGAAAGCCGTTCGAAATGGTGCTCATTGTTGTACCAGTCCAGCACCGCATCGGATTGACCAGTGTCGATGTCGTGCCAGATGGCCAAGATACCGCGTTCGGTCTTCATCTGCTTCTCCCGTGGTTTCGCATTAGATGCGACAATGTGAAAATCCTGAAAATGTCAGCAATTTGCGACCCCACTGCCATCACATGGCGACAGTTCAGATCAGTTTTGCTGCCAATGTCGTGATCAGCCGGGTGAGTGGCCCAGATCCTCGGATAGCTGCGCCGCCGTTTGGCGAACGGATTGCGTGATGTGCTCCATCCGTTGAAGGTTCATCCGCCAGATCGGGCCAGAGACGCCGACCGCCCCCACCACTTGTCCGGAAAAATCGTACACCGGACAGGCAACGCAGCGCACCTCTTCATTGTATTCGGCATCGTCGTATCCGACGCCCGCCTGTCGCACCTGTTCGACCTCCAGCCGCATCTGCGATGGGTCAGTGATGCTTTTCTCGGTCAGCGCCGTCAGCTTTGCCGAACGCAACCAGCTCTCGAACCGGGCATCATCCATGCCAGCCAGCAGCACCTTGCCAATCCCCGTGCAATGCGCCGGACGCGCGCCGCCCGCGCGCTCTACCAACTGAAACGCGCCGGTTCCTGCGCCACGGGCGACAATCACCACGTCATCGCCGGAAAGCATCGCAAAATGGCTGCCCTCGCCGCTGTCCTGCGCCAGCGCCTCCAGATAGGGCGTGGCTGTCGCGATCAGATCCACCTCGCTCGACGAACTGGCCGCCAGGCTGAAAATCATGCGCCCAAGGTGGTACCGTTTTGTCCCCTTGGCCTGTCGCACGACGCCCAGTTCGACCATGGTCCGGACCAGATGGAACGCGGTGCTGGTATGCAGCCCAACGGCCTTGGAAAGATCGGCAAGGTTGATGCCGTCATCATGCTGGCCAATCTGGGTCAGGATGGAAAAGGCGCGTTCGATCGACTGGATTCCGCCGCCGCGTTCGCGACCGACATCGGCCTCTTGCTTTGCGCTTGCGGTCTCACCCCGAACAACAGATGATTTTGGCATACACTCACTCCATTCCCTGTTACCGCACCTCTGGCTCTGTAAAATCGAACCTGACCCCCAACCTAGGGTTTCTGATGCCGCCTTGCCAACACCGCCTGCGGCATGGTGGCACTGATTGCGACGCTGTGCGCCAATCAGGCTCATCGCATCATTTCCACCCCACCGCAGACGCTAAGCGCCTGACCCGTCACCGCGGCGCCAAAGGACGAACACAGGTAAAGCGCCATGTTCGCGATGTCCTCACACTCGACCGTCGACCCAAGCGCGACCGGAGCCAACACCTCACGCTCCATTTCCTGCGACGTGATCCCCAGAGTTGCGGCGCGCCGTTCCACCACCGCGCGGAACCGGGAGGTATTCACATGGCCGGGCAGGATCGCGTTGACCCGGATGCCATCGCGCCCGACCTCGAGCGCGAGGCTTTTTGTAAAGCCGATCACCCCCCACTTCGCCGCCGCGTAGGGCGTGCGACTGGAATAGGACAGCCGCCCAGCGACTGAGGCGAGATTGACCACACGGCCCCCGCCGCTGTTCTGCATCAGGGGCACCGCACGGGCACAGCAATGAAACATCGCCTCGACATCCACCGCCATCGTGCGCCGCAGCTCTTCGGCATCGATGTCCTGAACCGGTCCGGTCGGCCCTGCAATCCCGGCATTGTTCACCAAAATATCCAGCCCGCCAAACTCTGCCTCGACCCTGTCGAACAGGCCGGCAACCGCCTCTGGGTCGGACACATCCGCCTTCGATGCCCCGATCCCGGGCTGTTCCCGTGCCAGAACCGTAAGCGCGTCGTCCGAGACATCGCAGACATGCACCCGCGCGCCCGCCGCCACAAACCCCTCGGCGATCACCCGGCCAATACCTGAGGCCGCGCCGGTTATCAGCACCCGGCGGCCAGTCAGATCGACAGAAAGAAATCTGGGCGTGTTCATCGCCGTGCCCCTTAGCCCGCATCCTGCAAAAGCGACACCGCCCTTGCATCATATTCCGCATCGAACCCCAGTACCTCGCGGGTGTGGCTCAGGTCATATAGCGGCGCAAAGGGGTTGTTTTCATACAAAGCGGGGTCGCGGATTTCCGGCAGATGCCCCACAACCTTTTGCAGGCGGTCCAGCGTCGGTTCAGGTGACAGCGTCACATTGGCCGACAAAAAGAACTGATCAAAACCACGATACGTCATCTCCAGCCCCATACGGAACGCGCGGGCGGCATCACGGGGATCAATGTGGTGCCAGCACGGTCCGCCCCCGGCAGAGGACGGCCCGCCCGCCATTGGCCCCTTGTAAGTCGCAGGAGATTGAGAACGGACGCGAATTTCGCCGTGCATCTCTGGATAGGCCACGAACACCGGACGCATCACGATGACTTCCAGCTTTCCGCGCAACGCAAAGCTGCGCCCCATCTCTTCGCCCATGATCTTGCTGAGGCCATAGGGGTCCGTGGCGTTCAGCGGATGGTCCAGGTCCACCGGCAGGTATTGAGGCGGGAGCATCGCGCCTTCGCCCACTGTATACCCGACCACGGAATCGCTGGAACAGATCACCACCCGCTTGACCCCGGCCTCTTCGGCGGCGGACAGCAGGTTGTACAGGCCGACGACGTTGACCTGCATCGTCAATTCACCGGTGCCCGACCAGATGTTCGGGATCGCAGCGATCTGGACGATGGCATCCTTGCCTTTGACGGCTTTGGCGACCGACTCCGCATCGGTCAGATTGCCGACGTGCCAGTCGATCTTGGCCTCTCCGGCCTTCAGGTCAAAGCCCTCGACCGCGCAGCGCCCGTCCAGTTCGCGCACCACATGTTGGCCCAACAGGCCCCCGGCCCCCGTCACCAGGACATTCTTGAATTGCATCGTATCCTCCCTGACGGCATGGGCCGCCGATTGTCATTGTCCGGGGTCTATTGCCCCAAATAGTCGGGGTTCTTGCGCATCCAGTCAGCAAAGGCCGCAACGCCTTCGGCCAGTGGCAGACGCGGGGCAAACCCTGAATCCTCCAGCATACGCGTCCCTGACAGCGCCCCCCGCATCCGGTTCCAGGTGGTCCAGGGTTCGGTTCCCGGCCCGACCTCGACAACGGCCCCCGGAACGGCGGCGCGCACCGCATCGGCCACGTCAAAGGTTGACCAGTTGCGCCCGTGCGACAGGTGATAGATGTCATGCCGCAGCTCTGGCGCCCGGACCATGGCAAGCAATCCCGCCGCCACATCATCGACATGGGTAAAGCTGGCGACGAAATCGCCGCCCGCTGCCTCGCGGACGGGAATCCCCAGCATCGCCTCACGCAGAAAGGCGACCAACGGGCCGCGCGGCAGATCCCGCTGCGGCGGCACCAAAGGCGGGCCATAGACAAACCCGATCCGCACCGTCGCGGCCGACAGCCCGTACTGGTTGCGATACATGCCGGTGAACAACTCTCCGACCGCCTTTGTCGAACCGTACAACGTGCGCGGCGACAGCGGTGTGTCCTCTGGCACAGGCACGCTGAGGTCCATGTCCTTCTGAAACACCGACCCGGTGCTGACATAGACAAACCGCCAGCCCTGGCGTCGCGCCAGTTCCAACAGGGCCGAGGTCGCAACAGCGTTGGTCTGCACGGTCTGCCACGGGATATCAGCGGCGATGCGATCGTTGGGAATCGCAGCTGTGTGGACACAGGCATCAATCTTGCAGGGCGACAAGGCCGCCGCGGTGGCAAAAGCATCGGACAGGTCGCAGCGCGCCCAATGCACGCGAGGGCCCAGCTCGTCCTTCAGTGCCTCAGACACCGGCGCGCGGTGTTGCGCGACAACCTCAAGGCCTTCGGCCAACGCAAGACGCAGCAGCGTCAGGCCGACATGTCCGGTCGCGCCGGTGATGAGCAGTGCCATCTGTCCCTCCAAGTATTGCTATCCGGTCTTTTCGCCCGTCGTTCAGTCGTCAGACGGCGGCGAGGTGATGACCAAGAAAACCAGTCGATCAAGGCCGGTGTTGTAAAAGGCATGCTCGACACCGGGCGGGATAAAGATCACGTCATGGGCGCGCACCACGGTCTTTTCCCCATCATGTTCAAAAAGGCCTTCGCCCGACAGCACATGATAGATCTGTTCCTGCACTTTGTGGGTGTGCAGGGCCACATAGGCCATCGGCTCATAGCAGGAAATGCGGTGGTCCACATGCTGCGCGCCCAGCCCTTCGGCATCGACTAGCGGTTTGGACAAGGCACCGCCAAAGTGATTGGGAAATTCTTTCCACGGCACTTCGGCAATATTTCGGATGACGGATTTGCGTTCAGTCATTTTATTTCCTCACTGACAGTTTTATCTTTCATTTCCATATTACCACGCGTAATTTTTCATTGTCGATATGGCATCCGTGCAGGACGGCCAATTGTGGAAATTCTCAGAAAAGGAAAAATCACGATGACTAAAGAAAGCAAGCCTTGGCGAATTCTCATGCTGCAAGGTGCCAATATGAATTGGCTTGGCCGCAGAGAGCCGGAACGCTATGGCAGCACCACGACGGACGAACTTGATGCAATGATGCAGGCGCGTGCAGCCGAATGTGGTGTGGAATTGGAAATCTACTACACCAATATCGAAGGCGATGCGATGAATCGCATTTATCAGGCCGTCGATGACGGTGTCGACGGGCTGTTGATGAACCCGGCGGGATTTCAATACGCCGGACACGCGTTGAAGGATTGTCTGGCCGCGGTCCGCCCCGATCTGCCCTATATCGAGGTTCACGTCACCCATCGCAGTATCGAAGGTTATTTGCGCACTTTGACCGCCGAGATGTGCGAAGGTTTTGTCCTCGGGTTCGGGACCGATTCCTATATCCTTGGTCTCGACGGCTTGATCCGCCTGCTGGAGCGTCGAAAAGGCTGATGGCACCGGTGCGCAGCGCGGGATTGCCCGCCTGCGTACCGCCGCCACGCCTGATCTGCTCATATCAGACATCCTGTTGCATCCTCCGCCGTGCGGCGACACACGCCTCCAGCCCGTCGCGCAGGGTGAATTTCGGCTGATAGCCAAAGGCATCGCGCGCCCGGCTGCAATCCAACGCGCCCTTGCGCACGGCGATGACACCCGGCCCCACCTGGTACGGACCAGACGATATCGAAATATCCGCACCCGGAACAATTTCGCGGATCCAGTCGACCATCTGACCCAGACTGGGCGCCTGACCGGTCGTGACATGATACACGTCATGTTTGTGCGCCCGGTGGTCCAGCGCCGCGACCAACCCCTCTGTCAGGTCGTCGATATAGACCTGATCGACCCGGTATTCGGCCCCGCCGTCCAAATGCAGGCTGCACCCGTCCACCGCCGCGTCGATGAACGTCTTGGGGATGCGCGGACGCGGCAGGCCCGGCCCGTAGACCCAACAGGTCCGGATATGGATCACCTCCATATCGTTTTCCTCAGCGAAATCACGGGCAAGTTGTTCTGTCGCGAACTTGGAAATGCCGTAGGTTTTTACCGGAAAACAGCCATGCGTCTCGTCGATCGTGTCGCCAGTAAAGGCCCCGTAAACCTCTTCGGACGACAGGTTGATCATACGCTTTACATCGCACAGCCGCATCGCGGACAGCACGTTCAACGATCCCTCGACATTGACGCGCATGGTCCAAAGCCGGCTTGATGCGCCGTTCAGAACCCCAACCACCGCGGCGCAATGAATCACCGCATCAGCGTCAAAATCCTTCATCGCCTCCGCCAATTGCGACCATTCGGTCAATTCGCCCGGGTAAAAGGCCAGGTTCGGCAGCTCGGCTCGCAACTCCTTGAGGCGCGGACTTTCGACGATATCAAAAGCCGCCACCTCATCGCCGCGCCGGGCCAGCCGTTCGGCAATCGCCGCGCCGACAAAGCCGCCGCCGCCAGTGATGAATATCCTGGCCATGTTCAGCGCGCACCCGGTTGCAGGATGCGCTCACCAAAGGCCGGCTCTTTGTACGGGATCGGCGGCAGCTGCCACGCACCGGTTGCGGGCGGACGGACGTCGGCATCCACATGGACGTCGATCAGGTAAGGGACATTGGCCTGAACCGCGTATTCCAACGCACCGGCGAAATCCTCAGACCGGGTGACGGTCACGGCTTCGACCCCGGCCGCCTTGGCCCAACCAGCGAAATCCGGGTTGTAGGGCTGCGCGTTTGGCCCGGAATAAAAACCGGTGCCAATTTCGCGACCATTGAACAAACCGTATTGCAAGTCGCGGATCGCGCCCCACGCAAAGTTGTTCCAAACCACCCAGACGACCGGAATGTTGTATTCAACGGCCGTGCAGAGAACATGCGGCACCATGGTAAATCCACCGTCCCCGCACACCGAAACAACCGGACGATCTGGCGCGGCCAGCTTGGCACCAAGAGCCGCGGCAGGACCAAAGCCCATTCCCGAAAAGCCCCAACTGTTCAGCATTGTCTGAGGACGCCGGGCTTTCCAGAACTGCATGAACCAATTGTGATGAATGCCGGCGTCAAACGTCATGATGGTGTCGTCAGAAAGAACTTTCTGGCAATCATCGACAATACGTTCGGGCCGGATCGGTTTGGTGTGCAGTTCGAAATTGGGACGGGTGAACGCATCCCATTCACCTTTCCAAGCAGCGATATCGTCCAACCAGGCTTGATTGTGAACGCTTTGCGGAATATTTCGCGCGTCCAATTCGGCCAGAATTTGCCGCAGAAAGCTGCGCGCATCGGCCAGAACCGGCAGATCCGGCGCATAGCTGCGCCCCAGTTCGGCATGATCCACGTCCACATGCACCAGTTTCGTCGCGGGGAAATTCCACGAATATCCCGGCAGCCACGACGAAGACGACCGGTCGTCAAAACGCGCGCCAATCGCAATCACCAGATCGCTCAACCGTCCGGCCTGATTGGCCGCATAAGCGCCATTGCGACCGATAAAGCCCAACGACAGCGGATCCTCCATATCCAGTGATCCCATCCCGTTCGGGGAGGCGATCACAGGAATATTCAGACGGTGCGCCAAGGCGGTAAGCTCTTCGGCGGCCTCCGAAATAACGACACCATGGCCGACAAACAGTGCCGGTTGCCGAGAGGCCAGAAGCATGTCCACCGTGCGAGCGATATCCTCTGGCGAAGCCGCGCTGCGGCGCTCGTTCAACAGGATCTTGTGCCCGTGTTCCAGTTCAACATCCGCCTCTTCCTGAAAGACGTTGAACGGGATATCCATGTTCACCGGTCCCGGGCGACCTGACAACATGGTCGACCAAGACTGCCGCAAGGCCAGAGGCAACATATCCACACGCGTCGGCTGATAGCTGCGTTTGACCACCGGACGCATCACGTTGACGAAATCCGCCTGATGGTGCCGGTTGATTTCCTGAAACGGGCTGCGGTTGAATTGCGATGTCGGCACATTCGCGGTGATCGCAAAGAAAGCCGAGCTGTCCGTCAATGCCAATGCGGTGCCCATCACCATATTAGCCGACCCCGGCCCACAAGAGGTCAATGTCGCCACGGCTTCATGTTTGACCCGGAAATAAGCGTCGGCCATATGCGCGGCAACCTGCTCATGGCGGGGGGAAATCAGCTCGATATCCTCTTTCGCATCGTGCAGGGCATCCAGCATTCCGACATTTCCGTGGCCGCAGATGCCAAATACATAGGGGACTTTCTCTTTGACGAGAAATTCGGTGATCAGCTCGGCACCTTTGGGCATGGGAGGCTCCTCATGTTTTCCGGTCGGCCTTCAACGCCTAGACCGAATTTTGATATGACAGGTTCAAACGTCCACAAATATTGAGACATTCGGGTAGAATTCTTGACCAGTATTTCGGGCCAATTCGGGATTTTCATGTGCGCCGGTGCGTCAGAACCGTTGTGGAACTGGGACCGATAGATGTGTCCAAAGCCACGGCTGTTTAACTTGCGGCATCACACCTCTTTCTTCGCGGTCTTGAAGAGACCGAACAATTTGCTCCAACCCGTGGCAATCAACCCTCGAACAAACTTGCTCTGGAGCGACAGCGAAAGAATGATCAAGGCAATCAGGATCAACGCGACGGGACGGGTGACAAAGGCCTCGATGCTGCCATTGGACCCCAGCAGCGCGCGGCGCAGGCTAACATCGGCCATCGACCCCAACAGGACGCCAATCACCATGGGCGCGACCGGATATCCGATTTCTTCCATCAAATAGACGATCAGACCAAAGGTCAGCATCATGTATATGTTGAAGATATTTAGACCCAATGCCCACGACCCCATCACCGCAAAGAACACCACCATCGGCATCAATACGGCGACCGGCAGCCGCAGAACCATACCGGTAACGCGCGCCATCAGGATGCCGTAAACAAGGATGCCAATTGCGGCCCAGAACAGCATCGCGGCCATTTGCGCGATAAAGTTGGGAAATTCGAAGGCGAGCATCGGTCCGGGCCGGACACCGTGCAGATTCAACGCGCCAAGCAACATAGCCGCAGGCGGGGAACCAGGGATGCCCAACGAAAGAACCGGAATGATCGCACCACCGATACAAGCGTTGTTGGCTGTTTCGGCAGCAATAACGCCCGACATATTGCCTTTGCCAAAGCTTTCGGGATCGGGATCTGCTTTCTTTGCGGCATCATAGGACGCCCAGGCAGCGATATCTTCGCCCACACCCGGGATGACCCCGATTGACACGCCCATCAGTCCGGCGCGCGTCGTTGCAAACTTGCGGCGCCAAACCTCGCGCCAGTTGGGCCACAGGTTCTTGACGGATTTTACCGAGTCCGCCTTTTCACTCAGATCGCGCAAGATCCGCATAACTTGGGGAATGGCGAACCCGCCGAGAATGACAGGCACGATATCGATTCCGCCAGCCAATTCGGGCAGACCAAAGGTAAACCGGGGATAACCCTGGATCGTTTCCATTCCGATGGAGGCCACCAGCAAGCCAAGCATCCCGGCGATCCACCCTTTGACAGGCATATCCGGGGCGGTCAGCGATCCGCAAATCAGCACACCAAACACCGCCAGCAAAAAGAACTCAGCCGAGGTGAATTGCAAGGACAGTTCGATCAAGATCGGCGAAAGCGCGAGCAGCGCGAACAAACCGATGATCGTTCCGATAGCGGACGAAACAGTGGCCATGGAAATGGCTTCCCCTGCCCTGCCCTGCTGCGCCAATTTGTATCCGTCCAATGCGGTTGCAGCCCCGGCCGCTGTGCCGGGAATCCCGAGCAGAATAGACGCATGTGACGGACCGTAAATTGCACCAACATATGACCCGATAAGGGCGATCATCGCGATATCGACGGGCAACCCGAACGTCACCGTGCTAAGCAAGGCCACGGCAAGCGTCGCGGTCAAACCCGGCAACGAGCCAAAGATAATGCCCAGGATGACAGCGCCGGATATTACCGCCAGATCAAGCGGGTTCGCCAACGCGATGATTTCATAGAAGAACTGTTGCATTCTTTACCAATCCTCTTTCACGAGCCGATGCTCAGGGCATCGGCACATATAGGAATGTGCGGAAGAGATAGGTGAACAGATAAGGCACACCGACGGCGACCAGTGCTGTGATCGGGATCTTGCGGCTCAACTTTCCTTCGCCATCTCCCCACCAGAACAAGGCGATGGAGATAAACAGGAATAGGCCGCTCGCCAAAAGGAAGTTCATCCTGCCGATGGCAACAAAGATATAGACCGCCATCAGAATGGATATCAGAATGACCCGGTGGATCGGGCGGTTATATCCCAGACCTCGAAACCATCCAACGGTTGAGGACCATAAGCCGTCACAGCCACCTTCCTTGATGGCCTGCGCCAATACTTTTAGGTTGAAGAGGATCAACAAACCGCCAATCACCGCCGGAAACAATCCAGGTGAAACATACCACAAATTCGTCGAACCGGTGACGGTGCTGGTCCAGGGCATTCGCGCGGCGGATATGACGACGCCAAGTCCAAGGCAAATCATCACACTGGATGCAACGACATCGGCGCGGCGAAGAGATTTACGCGGCAGCATCGGCTACTCCTGAAGACAAGATCGAGAATTGTCGGTGCCGCAACGCGGCACCGACACAAGACATCGGGATAAATCAGGGCTTGGCGATGCCCACGGTATCCGGCGATGTGGTCGCAACACCCATCTCAAACAGCTTCCAGCTCATGGCATTTTCCATGGCTTGCAGGCGCGTTTCGGCCTCTTCGCCATATTCGCCATACAGGCTGAACATCCGCTCCTCAGCCAAGGCTTTGATCTTGGGATCTTCCATTGCCTTCTCAAAGGCCTCGTCGATCGTGGCGATGATATCCGCCGGAGTATCCGCAGGGATGGCCATTCCCAGCCATTGCACCGCCGGAATTTCCTGGATTCTGGGATATTTCACGCCAGCCGCCGGAATTTCGCCCAACTCGGGGAAATCAAACGGCTCCATTTCGATCATTCCAAGAGCGCGCAGTTTGCCGGCCTTCAGAAACTCGGTCTGCTCGGCAACACCGGACACAACCGCGTCAACTTCTCTTGTCAAACCTGCCATATGGGCCGGGCTGCTGCCGTCGAACGGAATATAGTTCAATTCAACGTCGGCAGCTTGGCCAAGCGCGATGGCCCGCATATGCCAAACGCAACCGATTGCGCAGTGACCAACGCGAACCGAATTCGGGTTTTCGCGTGCGGCTTCAATCAGATCGTCCAGTGTTTCAAACTTGGAATCTGGATGCACGGAAATGACGCCAGGCGCGCCGGCAACCATATACCAGCGCCAATCCTGCGTTCCGGTCTCATGGTAGCCCATGACCTTGACGACCTGCATGGCCTCGGAGGCCCCCAACCAGGTGTACCCATCATGCGGCTGGCTCCAGACGTGGTTCATGGCGATACCGCCACCACCACCGGTCCGGTTGGACACATTTACCTTACCGCCAAGGTGCTTTTGCATGGCTTCAGCCAAAAAGCGGTTTGTGGTGTCGGTGCCGCCACCGGCGGACGCCCAGACCGTTACATCAATTGGCTTCTCGGGAAAGTCCTGAGCGTATGCGCCTTGGGACATCAGCAGCGCCCCCGAAAGCACCAGAGCCGCTTTCAACGGATTTGAATATGACATTATTTCCTCCCTGTTTTCGTGATAGTGACGTTAATTGAATAAAGCCGGTCTCCTGTCCGCCTTTGCCCAATTTCCTGCGCATCCGTGAAACCCGCCCTCCCCAACGCGCGGCCGGTCAATGGTGCAATTCCAAGATACCGCCCGGTTTGCCCGGAAACCTTGTCGCTTTCACAAGATGCCGCGGCGCGCTGGTGGCGCTGCGATTTCCTGATTTTCCAAAGCCTATCCCCTCTTATTGCCGCATGGCAACCGTCATTATGAAATACTTTTGGGTTACGGCGTGGTTTTTGATTTTTCCTCGTATCCCATTGATTTCGTTATATTCTGCGCCACCTTCGGACGCCAGGAAACGTCAGATCAGGACGTCAAGCAGGGCATAGCCAACCAGCCCTCCCGCATAGGCCGAAGGGTGCGCACCACAGGGTTGCAAAGCGGGATCTTTCATCGCCCATATGGCTTGGAACGACCCCCTTCACCGCTTAAAGCCGAATCGGTTTGGTGTGATTTGGGACCGGATTTCTCCTCTAAAGATCGAAAATTACCCTCGTTTCCTGCCCAAAACTCCCGCTGCTGCATTGCCCTACCGGCGGCGCCATCCATTCCACCATTGGGCCGGACAATTTGCTCGTGTACGCAGAGCGGGTCACCCGCGCCCATTCGAATTGACCCAAAGGCATCCCTCGCAGCGCTTCAGCCTTTTCAGAATGTCGCAACAAATGCGACAACAGCGCATCGCCGCCAAAGCCCGTCACCGACAACTGTCGTCGTGGACAGGCCAGCAGAAAGGGACCACAGGTCCGTCATACCGCAAAGCTCACGACCCGCTCTTCAGACATTTCCTGCATCGCATAGTGCGGGCCCTCACGACCAAAGCCGCTGTCTTTCGACCCGCCGTAGGGCATCGAATCCCAGCGCGAAGAGGATGTTTCATTGATGTGGACCCCGCCCACATGCAACTGGCGCGCGGCAGCAAAGGCTTCGTCCAGCCGGTTGGTAAATAGCCCGGTGGCAAGGCCGTAGGGCGTGGCGTTCACACGGCGCAGCGCGTTGGGGAAGGTGTCATAGCTTTCGATGCAGATCACCGGGCCAAAGATTTCCTCACAACCCACCCGCATGTCGGACGACACGCCGGTCAACAGCGTCGGTGCGATCACCGCGTTCTGCCGCGTGCCGCCCACAAGGCAGGTCGCGCCACGCTCAACCGCTTCTGTCACCCAGGCCTCAACCCGCTCTGCGTCTTTCAGCGAGATCAGCGGACCGGTCGTGCAGTCCTCGTCCGAAGGATCGCCAAACTTCAGCGCCGACACCAGGTCGGTCATGCGACGTTCGACCTCGGCCTTGAGACTGTCATGCACCAAAAGGATCTGAACAGAGGTGCAGACCTGACCGGCCTTGCGATAACCGGCGCCAACCACTTTGGGCAGGGCAAGATCCAGATCCGCATCGTCGGTCAGAACCGTAAAGGCGATCGACCCCAATTCCATCTGCGTGCGCCGCAGCTCGGCCTGCGCCTGGATGATCCGTCCGACGTCGGTCGACCCGGTAAAGGCGATATAGCGCACGCGCTGATCCTTCATCGCCAGCGCAACCGCCGGTCCACCGCCATGAAAGACCTGCAACAGACCTTTGGGCAGGCCCGCCTCCAGGAACAACGAGGCGATGAAACAGGCGGTGCGCGGCGTCTGCCCGGCAGGCTTGAGGATCACCGCATTGCCCGCCGCCAGCGCCGGCGCGATCTTGTGCGTCACGGTGTTCAGCGGCGCATTGAACGGCGTGACCGCCAGCACGAGCCCCAGCGGCACCCGCATGGTAAAGGCCGTGCGCCCCCCCTGCCCTGCCGCCCCGGCCACCGGCAGGACGTCACCTGCAAACCGCCGCGCCTCTTCAGCGGTCAGGCGCAATGTCTGCACCGTGCGCCGGATCTCGTTGCGGCAGTCGGACACGGTGAAACCGGTCTCGGCCTGCATGACGGCGCGGCACTCTTCCGCCCGCGCCTCCAGCAATCCCGCGACCTTGTCCAGCACGGCCCCGCGATCATGCGGCGACATACGATCCGCCTCGAACGCGGCCACACCGAGATCAATCATTTGCGTAATTTGCGCCTCGGTGCTGGCGGGCAGTTGCGCAAACGGCGTCACGCGAAACTTGTCCATGATGTCCTGCGCGGGGCCATCGCCCTCGACCCAGTCACCGCCCAACAGCATCCGGCAGCGCGGCAAGTTTCCAGCGGTTTCGATGTCGAACTGATATGCCATATTTTGCTCCCCCGCGGGCCAACGCCCCTGATTTTGGCCTCGGGGCGCCATCGGGAAGAGTCACAATTCCACCAGTGCCACCACAGCCTTTGATCAAGACCATAGGCCCCCGGATCGAATCGTGGAAATACCGCCTTCTTTTGCTGCCATAAGCTGATGTGATACCCTTGGGGACGGCGGCGTTGCGCAGTTTGCGCTGGCCGATCCTCAAAGAGCATCGACTGCATAGGTGTGGAACCTGTGCGCCTGTTGCAGAGAATACTGGCTGAAATCATGGGTAGCAGGCGGCCCCTGCCCCCAACGCCGGCCCGCTTTCAGATAATCGGCGTCGCGCCGCCATCCATGGCGATCACCGTTCCATTCACCGCACGCGCACCGTCCGAGGCCAGCAGCACCAGCATATCGGCAAGGTCTTCTGGCTCGGTGATCTTGCCAGAGGGGAACCTTGCCGAAAGCTCTGCCCTGGCGGCCCCAACGCTTTGCCCGGTCTCCTTGGCATGGGCCTCGGCCATTTGCTGGAATCGTCCGGTCGCCACGGGTCCGGGGTTCAACCCGACGATCCGCAGCCCGTCCTTGGCATGCGCAGCCCCCAACCCGGTCGTCACCAACATCAAGGCCGCATTCGCCGCGCCGCCTGACAGATGCAGCGGGCTGGCCGACTTTCCGCCCATGCCGATCACTGGCAGCACGATCCCCGATCCGCGCGCAACCATACGCTTGACCACCGGCATCATGATATTGACGTAAGAGAAGTATTTTCCCTCCATCGCATTGCGGAAATCGCCCAGATCAAGATCCGCCAGCGGCACCTGACGCGCCGCACCCGCGCACAGCACCAGAACGTCGACGTCGCCAAGATCGGCCACCACCGAAAGGGTTGCGGTGCTGTCAGTCAGGTCAACCTTGACGCCCCGCGCGCCATCCGGCGCGTCACCACTGCGGGACAAGGCGGTGACCCGATCCCCCTGCGCCAGAAAGGCCTGAACGGCCGCAGCTCCGATCCCGCGGCTTCCTCCGGTAACGACGACGTGGCGCATGGCATTTCCTTTTTACTCTTCGGCCAGCACTTGGCCCCCGCGTCCTGCCGGGGGGGGTGCGACAGCGGCCTTGCCCAATCAAACCCCGGCAGGACGCGCAGATTCCAGCGGCCAACGCAAGAGCCACACCCCCTGCCGCTATCGGGCCAAGCGTCGATCAAACTCTCAAATCACTGTCGAGGCAGGTCTTTTCAGAATCCAGCTAGGGTATGGCTGTGGCACCAATGCTAGGTTAAACTGTGATTTGACACACAGGATGCAGCGGCATCAGGACCCATAAACACAGCCACGACGCGGAGCACGCCATGGATCTCACCTTGACCGAACACGGCACCAACACCAGCCTGTTCTACCGAATGGAGATCATGCCGGGCCTGTTTGGCGATTGGTCCCTTGTCCGCGAATGGGGCCAAAACGGCCGGCCCGGACAAATCCGCATCGATTGGTTCGACCATGAGATCGAAGCAAAAGATGCCCGCTTTGCCATTCAGATGGCAAAATCCAAAAAGGGCTACGAATAGCGCCCCTTCACGCAATCTCTGTCCACCGCGTGAACGCAGATCTCTGCCTCTGGTTCATGTGGGGTCACCGTTCCGTCCGCCCCCTGCCCTTGAATTTGAGGTGGCATTTTGCTACCTTTAAGCGAGACAAGGGAGGCATCCATGGCCCAATCCGTGAAACTTGCTGACGACATCATGTCCCTCGTGCGCCGTGAGGCGGACCTGCACAGCCGGTCTGTGGCGGGTCAGATCACCCATTGGCTGAAACTGGGGCGGGCGATCGAACACTCGGACAGCTTTGACTACGCGCGCATCACCGCCGCGCTAGAGGGCAAACTGGACACCACCCAGTTGCAAGAGGACGAAGAGGCCGCTTGGCTGGATGCCTTCACCGAGAAAATGGCGCAGCCCTCGCAGGCCGAAGAGGCATTCTACGCCAACCGACGGACGTTGGGCCGGGGTGTTGGGCTAGACGCGGGCGGCAACCTGATCCACGCCAAGGATGACAGCCCCGCATGAGGCCCAGCCTCGTCCTGCTGGCCGGTCCCAATGGCGCGGGCAAGTCGACCCTGTACCAGACCCGTGTTGCGCCCAGCTTTGCCGGGCCATTCATAAACGCCGACATCATCCAGCGCGATGAACTGCGCGACGCCTCGATGTCCGCCTCATACACCGCCGCCAAGATGGCACAGGACCGCCGCAGCACGATGCTGGAGGCCGGGCACAGCTTTGCCACGGAGACGGTATTTTCGCATCCCTCAAAGCTGGCGATCCTCGAAACCGCCCGCGCGCGCGGCTATCTGGTTGTCGTGATGCATGTGGGTGTGGACAGCGCCGATCTGTCCGTTGGTCGCGTTCGCGCCCGCACCGATGAGGGTGGGCACAATGTCCCCGAGGATAAGATCCGCGCGCGGTATACCCGCAGTTTGCCGCTGATCCGCACCGCGATCTTGCAAGCGGATCGCGGGATGGTGTTTGATAACTCACGGCTGAATGTGCCGCCGAAACAGATGCTTGGGTTTGCTAGGGGGCGCTTGACACTGGCCGCGCCGGTGCTGCCGCAGTGGATTTTGACCACCTATCAGGCCGATTTGCAGGCCTAAGCCCCTGCCCCACCGCCCGAAAACAGCGCCGCCGGAGGTCAATCGACCGCCATGATCTCAATGCGACGGACGCCGCGCTGGTTTTGTCGCAAACTTTGCATTTTGACCCGAGTATCCTGAAGGATCGATGGTTCTAGCCTGCCGGAGCGCCATTCGGAAGAAGCGAGATGATCACGTTCAAAGGTGCGCACTTTCCAAAGGAAGTGATCCTGGTCGCAGTCCTCTTCTACGTCAGCTACACGGTGTCTTATCGGGACCTAGAAGAGATCATGGCCGAGCGGGGTGTTGTCGTCGATCATGCCACGCTGAACCGTTGGGGCGCCAAATACTCGCCGTTGATCGCAATCAATGCCCGACGCCGCAAAACCCCACTGAGCGATCTTGGCGCATGAACGAAACTTACATCAAAGTGAAAGGCGAATGGGTCTACCTCTACCGCGCTGTCGGCAAGCTCGGCAAAACACTTGATTTCATGCTTTCGAAGAGACGCAACAAGGCGGCCGCGACCAAGTTCTTTGCCCGGGCTTTGGAAGTGAACGGTCTACCGCGGAAGATTGTGATCGACCGGAGCGGGGCGAACACAGCTGGGATCAACGCGATAAATCG